>Ga0154020_10000235_pt1 | contig 65424 bp, 58 predicted proteins | sample Klosneuvirus_201_FD_109709 | JGI IMG/M metagenome (GOLD analysis project Ga0154020, IMG submission 109709) | Active sludge microbial communities from wastewater, Klosterneuburg, Austria - Klosneuvirus_20160825_MG | ecosystem: Engineered > WWTP > Aerobic digester > Activated sludge | place...
ACCGCGGTGCACACCAGTGGGGAGACCCGAACCACGCAGACCAATGAAGGTGGGTTTTTCCTGTTGCTGGATGTTGCGGCGGGGGATCACGTGGTGACGGTGCAGGGACAGGGCTACCAGCGCGCGTTTCCGGCGCGCGTGGAGGCGGGTGAGGTCACCGCACTGCCGCTGGGCGCCAACTGCAGCCCGTTTGATCCCAACAACACCGGCAGCGTGGGCGGGAAGTTGTGTGTGGAAAACGGCGCGGGGCCGTGGACGCTGGCGGTGGTGCGCGTGTTGTTGGGAGACGGCCGCGTGCTCCAGGACACCACGGACGTGGACGGCCAGTTCCTCATTGAAGGTGTGCCGCCCGGAGAGCACGACGTCACGGTGGAAGGCGGCGGAGAGATGGCCACCTACCGGGTGACGGTGAACGCGGGAGAGACCGCGTCCATCCAGCCGGCCATGGACTGCCCGGTGCCAAACCGGGACACCACGGGGGATGTTCGCGGGCAGCTGTGTGACCCGGATGTGGGCGGCTGGTTGGTTGGGGCCCTGGCGCAGGCGGTCCAGGGCGCACGCACCTTCCAGGACCACACCGATGCGCGCGGCCGCTTCCACCTGGCGGGTCTGACGCCGGGAGATGTGGAAGTGGTGGTCACCAAGGGGAGCTACCGCCGCGTGTTCAACGTGCCCATCACCGCGGCGGTCACCGTGCAGGTTGCAGATGGCGTGTGCGCGCCGCCCACCTGGCAGTGCCTGACCCAGGAACTCACCCTGGCGGACACCAAGCCCCTGCGCATCATGCTGGTGGTGGACAAGAGTGGCTCCATGAGTGAGCAGGGCCTGGACGGCGTGAAGTGGGACAGCGCGGTGGATGCGTTGACCACCGTGACCCAGCGGCTGCAGGAGCAGGCCGCGTTTGGCATGGCGTTGTTCCCCGCCGGGGACGCGCTGAGCGCCACATGCGAAGCCGGCAACGTGGTGGTGGCCCCCGCCGAGGGCAACGCCACCCAGATTGCCACCGCGCTCAACCGCGCAAGTCCCGGCGGCGGCACGCCCACCGGCCCCAGCGTGGGCGTGGTGCACCAGTGGCTGGAGGCCAACCCGGCAGACGTGACCACGCTGGTCATCCTGGCCACCGATGGTGTGCCCAACTGCAATGAGTTTTTGGACGGCGCCGCGTGCGCCTGCCCGGTGTCCCTGTGCCCGGCCAACCCGTTTGCGTGCTGCGTGTCTGATCCCCGCCAGTGTTGCCTGGAGAGCGCAGCGCAATGCCTGGATGACAACGCCACCATCAACGCCATCCGCAACATGGCCGGCAGTGACATTGCCACCTACGTCATTGGCCTTCCCGGCAGTGAAGACCCCACAGACGTGTTGACCCGCATGGCGCAGGCCGGGGGCATTAACGCCGGCAACGGCCGCGCCTACTATCGCCCCACCAGCGCGCAAGGCCTGGCGGATGACATTGAGTCCATTGTGCAATCCAACCGCGCGTGCCGCTTTGATCTTGATGGCATCCCCAATGACCCCGCCCAGATGGAGGTGCGCCTCAACGGCACCATGGTGCCGCGGGACCAGGGCCGGCGTCAGGGCTGGGATCTTGTGGGCGAGCGCGGCGTGGAGTTGTACGGGACGTCCTGCACCAGCCTGCGCATGGGCGCGCAGGCCACAGTGGCGGTGCGCTACTGCACCGACGCGTAGAGCCGTTGACGTGGTTGCAGGTCAGTCCTTGGGTCCGGGGAATGGATCAAGGTGCAGGGCCACGTCACCATCCACGCCGGTTTCTTTCTTGAGGGCTTCTTCCAGGCGTTCGGCTTCGGCGTGCGCGCGGGTCACCGTCCATTCTGCCGGGACCAGGACGTGCGCGTCCACGTGCACAAACCCGCCGGACCGGATGGTCCTCACGCGGTGGAGGCCATGCACGCCGTCCTGGGCCACCTTGGCAAAGGCCGCTTCCAGCCGCGCGGCCAGTTCCGGATCATGTGCGTCCATCAACCCATCCACCGCGTGGCGCACCATGCCCACCGCGCTGTAGGCCAGTGCCGCGCCCACCAGCACCGCCACCACGCCATCCAGCCAGGCCCACCCGGTCAACCACACCACGCCCACGCCCAAGAGCGCACCCACCGTGGTCCACACATCAGACAAGACGTGTTTTCCGTCGGCACTGAGTGCGGCACTGTTGTGGCGTTTGCCTTGCGCCAGCAGGTAGGCCCCCAGGCCCGCGTTGGCGGTGGCGGCGGCCACGCCCAGGCCCATGCCCCAATCCAACGCGCGCAACGTGTGGGGCCACAACGCGGCGCGGCCTCCTTCCAGCATGATGAGCAGTGCCGCGGCCAGGACCAGCCCGCCCTCAAACGCGGCGCTCACCAGCTCAATCTTCCCGTGACCGTAGGGGTGGTTGGGGTCTGGTCCCTCTTCCCCCAGGCGGATGGCCATCAACGCCACCAGGGCGGCCACCACGTTGATGATGCTCTCCATGGCATCCGCCAGCAGCGCCGAGGATGACGTGATCCACCACGCCGCGGTTTTGGTGCCCAGGATGAGGATTCCCAGGATCAGCGAGATGACCGCGGGGCGGCTGCGTTGCGCGGGTGATGGGGTGGCCTGCGCCATGGAACAAACACCGCCTACTTCTTGAGACCAGGGGTGCCCACCTTCTTTTCCAGGGTGGGCGTGGCTTTTTTCTTCTTGTCGTCGTCGTCGGTTTTTTTCTTGGCGGGCGGCGGCGCCGGCGCGGGAGCGGGAGCGGGTTGGTGGTTGGACGGTGGCGGCTGGTGGCTGGGGTTGGGCCGGGATGGGGCCAGGCGGGGCCGGGACGGCGCGGGTGAAGGTGCGGTGGACCCGCGCCGGTCATCCTCCCAGGAGCCCCCGCTGCTGGACGGCGGAGGCTGTTGGATGATGACGGTGGTGGAGCCCCCCTGTTGGGACGGTGGCCCGGCCGAGGCGGGCCCACCCATGGGGACGGAGCGCAGGCCCGCGGCACACAGGGATGAGATGGGGAGGCAGAAGCAACAACATGCGCTGACCAGCGCCAGTGCCACCATGGCCTGACCGGCGCTGGTGGCGGTCCGGACGGCATCCGGTGCCAGCACCGGGCCCAGGACCAGCGCGGCCGCGGCGCCTGCAAACAACACCAACGTGAGCACACCCGCCAGACCACCGCCGCCAATCCCCGTCAGAAGGATGAGCAGGGTGATGGGGTTGGTCCACGCGTTGCCAGAGGGTGCGGTCTCCACTTCTTCAGGGGGGTCATCATTGGCCTGGTAGGACGAAGGGTCAGGGTCTGACGCTGGCGGCGCCACGGAGGGTGAAGGCGTGCCGGCAAGCTGTGCCAGGGTGCGTTCCTCCAGCACCACCAACGCGCCGGTGGCGTCAAAGACGGACCACACCGCGCGGTCCATGGGTTCGCGTTCAAAACGCAGCACCAGGATGCGCTGCATGCCTGCCGCGCCGGCTTCCTGGGCCAGGTCCTTGTCCGTGGCGTTTCCCACGTCAGACGGGACGGCCACGTCCAGGACGCCGGGATGTTTGCGCAGGGCGGCCACCGTGCTGTCCCGGATGTCCTCCGGGGCGCCGGCGGGGAAGCCGGCGGGAGGAGGCCGCATGACCACGCCCACCTTGAGCCCCGCGCCGGCGGGCACGTTGGCCATCAACGCGTCCAACGGGATCTGATCCGCCACATCCACCGCTGCGTGGACCGTTTGGGCCAGGGTCACCAACGCCAAGAGCACCAACGCGCGCATCATGGGTCTTCTCCGCAGCACGTCCCACCGGCGTCACGCCAGCCGGGTCCCGTCATCATCCAGCTTGCCGGCCCGGGCCAGGGCCACCCATTTGTTCATTTCTTCGTCCACGGCCACAACCGCCTGGTTCTGGAAGGGCCGTAACAACATGGGCACATCCATCTCCATCTCCACCGCGCCAGCTGCCAGCGTGAAGGAGCCCTTGAACTCCAGCCCCTTGGCTTTGAACGTGATGACGGCGTGGGCATCATCCACCCAGCGCACCGCGGCCGAATATTTTTCAAACCGGTGCGCATAGGCCTTGAACGCCGCATGCGCCATCTTTTGCGCGGTGGCGTGGTCCAGGCCATGCCGGATGACGTGTTTCATGGAAGAACGCTCCCGTCCGACGGGGACACGACGGAGACTGCACCACACCGGTCCACCGTGGGGCAACGCCCGGGCATGTATCCAAGGGTGCACCACCCGGCCCGGACGGGATGGATCGGCGTCACGGTTGCGCGCCACACCGCGCCGGTGGCACGGAGGACACTCCCATGGACGTCACCCAGGCCATTGTGTTGTGGGCCGCAGCGTGCGCCGGCGGGGCGCTCAACGCCGTGGCGGGCGGGGGCACGTTTTTGACGTTCCCGGCCCTGATGTGGCTTGGGCTTCCGGCGGTGGCGGCCAATGGCACGTCCACCGTGGCGCTGTGGCCCGGCGGGGCGGCCAGCGCGTGGGGATACCGGGACCGGCTGAAGCTCCCGCTGTGGCGCGCGTTGTGCGTGGCCAGCGTGGTGGGTGGCGTGGCGGGGAGCCTGCTGGTGGTGATGTTGCCGCAACGCGTGTTTGCCGCCGCGGTCCCGGCGTTGTTGTTGGTGGCCAGCGTGTTGTTCACGTTTGGGGGGCGCCTGGCGCCCGTGGGTGCAGCGGGGCCGGCGGGTGGGGCGCTGCACCCGGCATTGGTCTGGGTGCAGCTGTTGGTGAGCGTGTACGGCGGGTATTTTGGCGGCGGGCAGGGGTTCTTGATGCTGGCCGCGTACAACGTGGCGGGGCTTCGGGACATCCATGACGCCAATGCCGCCAAGACGGTGATGGCCAGTTTGGCCAACGGGGCGGCGGTGGTGACGTTTGTGGTGGCCGGCCAGGTGTCCTTTGAGCCCGCGGCGGTGATGCTCACCGGCGCGGTGGTAGGCGGTTATGCGGGCGCGCGGCTGGCCCAACGGGTCAAGCCCGCCACCGTCCGGCCGGTGGTGGTGGCCCTGGCGTGGGCGGTCACGGCGCGGTTTGTGTGGACCGCCTGGCTGCGTTGATTGGCGTATCGGTCAACAGGTGTCGTAGTCCAGCCGGGGGACGTTTTGCCCCGCGCGCGGTGGCACCTTCCTCCGCCTCCACTGCCGGACCACGCGCTGTTTGGGTGCTGCCGCCTTGGAGAGGCATAGGACCATGGCTTTGACCCTGCGCGCCCGTACGGCGGGCGCTGCGTTGATGATGCTGGTTGGCACCCTTCACGGCTGCGGAGATTTTCCGCTGGACGGGGACGGTGAACACGAGCTTGAAGCCGAGCCGGTGGATGACGGCAGCAACATCCTGTTGCAGGGCATCATTGACTGCAGTGAACGGGCGGACACCGGCTACCGCAACGGTTCTCCGTTCTCCATCACGGTGGTGACCGTGGATGGGAAGCCCGTGGAGAAGCGCACGGCCAACGCGTACTACGTCATGCAGCAGGCGGCGGCGCGGGATGGGGTACGCATCCGGATTGTCAGCGGGTTCCGCACCATGGCCGAGCAGCGTTATCTCTACAGCTGCTACACCAACTGCAACTGCAACAGCTGCAACCTTGCGGCGCGTCCGGGGTACTCCAACCACCAGAGCGGACACGCGTTGGATCTCAACACGTCCGAAGCTGCCGTCTACAACTGGCTGTCCAACAATGGTGGGCGGTTTGGCTTTGAGCGCACCGTCCCGTCCGAGCGCTGGCACTGGGAATGGTGGAGCGGTGGACCTGGCGGCGGGCCGTGCGGGTCCGGTGGCGGCGGAAGCAGCAGCAGCAGCGGCGGGACAGCCACGGCGGGGCGCGTGGTGGGCGTGACCTACAACGCCGCCGAAGGAACCACCGCGCGCCTCACCGGCGCCACGGTGAAGCTGCTTCGCAACACCACGGTGGTGGCAACCACCACCAGCAGTGACACCGGCTTCTGGTCCTTCACCGCGGGCGCGGGGGACTACACGGTGGTGGCCACCAAGAGCGGCTTTGCTGAAGCACGGCGTGACGTCACCGCGGCAGGCAGTGGGGACACGTGGGGCAGCATTGGCCTGACTCCCGCGGTGGCCGCGCGCGGCACGTATCGCGGCGTGGTCTATGTGGGACCGGCGGTGGGCGAAAACCCGCTGGCAGGCGCCACCGTGACGTTGTCATCCGGGCAGTCCGCCGTGACCAGCGCCACCGGCGCGTTCCTCTTTGAGTTGCCCGCGGGCGATATCACCGCCACGGCACGCAAGGATGGCTACACGCCGGCCAGCGTGACGCGCACGGTGAATTCCGGCGCGGTGACCTGGGGTTCCATCAAGCTCACGGCCAACGCCGCCGCAGTGCCGGAAGAAGCCCCGGTGCCCGAGCCGCCTGCGTCTCCCGTGCCCTTGTTCCCCGCGGAGGATGCCAGTGTGGACGGCACCGCGGTGACGCTGCGTTGGTCCCGCGTGCCGTATGGCACACCCGTGACCTATGAGCTTGAGCTCTACGCCAACGACGTCACCGGGACGCCGGTGGTGGCCCTCACCGCGCCGCCAGTGACCGTGCCGGAAGCCAGCGTGACGCTGCCCATGGGGCTGCAGCCCGGCATCTACGGTTGGCGCGTGCGGGCCATGGCCGGGACGGTGGAGGGCGCGTGGTCTCCTGCCGCACGGTTCAATGCACTGGGTGTTGCGCCCGAAGCCCCGGTCACCGGTGGAGAGACCGAGGAGCCCCCGCCCGAGGGCACGGTGACGCCGGAGCCGGACCCCAACACCAACGGCACACCTCCGCCGGTGAACACCGAGCCGCAAGGGGACAACACGTCTCCCGCCCAAGGGCCGTTCCACTGCGGGAACACCGGTGCTGCCGGCGGGTTGTGGATGGTGTTGCTGGTGCTGGTGCGTACCTTCAAGCGCCGCTGAGCAGCAACTGCAGCAAAACGTCCGGGGCATCCATGTGGATGAAGTGCCCCGCGTTCTGCAGCGTGTGGGTGACGACGCCAGCGCGGTGCAGGCGCTCCACGTCTTCATCCCGCACGTAGCCTGAATCTCCACCGCGTAGGACCGTGATGTTGCCACCGCCGGATTCCACCGCGGGCCACAGGTCCTGCGTGTTTCCGGTGAGACGCAACCGCAACAGCGCCAGGCGGTCCACGTTCCACCGCACCCCGCTGTCGTCACGCTTGAGGTTCATCATGAGCCACTGGGCAATGCCCTCCGGGATCCCCCGGGCGGTGAGGAACGCGTGGATGGTGGCGCGGTCCGGTGCGTGATCTGGCGCGTCCACCAGGGTTTCCACCACGCCGTCACCCACCGGCAGCGCGCCGGGTGCAATGTCCAACAGCGTGATGCGCGGAACCGCCGCGGGGTCCAACAGGCGCGCCTGCAGCGCCACGCGCCCGCCCAGCGAATGGCCCACCCAATGTGGCACCACGTTGAGCGTGTGAACCAGTGCCAGGGCATCCCGGGCCAACGTGGTCAGGTCCGCCTGGGGCGGAAGCGGCGGAGACGTCCCATGGCCGGTGAGGTCTGGCAGGATGATGCGCAGCGACGGGTCCGCAGCGCTCCACCGGCGCGCCAGAGAGGAAAGGTTGCGGCCGGACCCCAAAAAGCCATGCAGCAGGAGCACCGCGTGGGGTCCTTCTCCGGTGATGGTGTGCGCAAGCAGCGTCATGGAACACTCCGTGGTCCACCGGGCGTGCGCCGGTCAACGCGCCTTGCATCACGGTGCACGCCACAACAAGAGTACCGCGCATGACGGCACTCAAGGTCACCGCGCTGGGCGTGGGGGATGCGTTCAGCGCGCGGTGGTACTCGTCCTGTTTGTGGGTGGAGCACGGGGACACCAACATCCTGGTGGACTGCCCGCACCCCATACGCAAGATGATGGCTGAAGCCGGCGCAGCAAGTGGCCAACGGCTGGACGTGGACCGGCTCAACGCCGTGGTGGTGACCCATCTCCACGCGGACCACGCGTCGGGGCTGGAAGGGCTGGGGTATTTTTCGTACTTCCTGTTGCGCAAGCCCATGACCATGGTGGCCCATCCCAAGGTGGTGGAGCGCATCTGGGAAGGTCACCTGGCCGCGGGCATGGAGCAGTTGCTGGTGAAGAAGGATCCTCCGCCGTGGGAGACGGTGGAGAAACACTTTGTGGACTACTTCCAACACGTCCCTCTGACCGAGGAGCGCGCGGTCACCATTGGCTCCATCACCATGGAGTGCCGCCGCACCATCCATCACATCCCAACCACCGCGCTGCGTTTCACCGCCGGGGGACGCTGCCTGGGCTACAGCGCGGATACTGCGTTTGATCCGTTGCTGTTGGCCTGGCTGGCCCCAGCCCACCACGTCATCCATGAGACCAACTACGGCGTGCACACGCCCTACGCGGACCTTGCGGCGCTGCCGGCCGAGACCCGCGCACGCATGCGTCTCATCCACTACCCGGATGATTTTGACCTGGATGCCAGTGTGATTGCGCCCATGCGCCAGGGAGAAACGCTGGTGGTGTGAAACTCAGCCCGCGGCGGCTGGCGTGGGGAAATGCTGCGCGCGCAGTGCATCTGCCGTGGCAAACAGCTTGGCGCCGTCAATCCCCGCGCGGGCACACAGGTTCATGATCTTGGGCGTTTCATTGGCCAGGCTTGCCAGCTGGTCCGGCTTGTCACCCTTGGAAACCTGGTCGGCGAGATAGACGGTCATCATGCGCGCCAGACGGTCCTTGTCACCGCCGGCCAGCGCCCACATGCCGTCTTCGGTCTGACTGCGAAGCTCCATGTGGTGACGCACCTGGAATTCCACCTCGGGCGAGACGCCTTTCTGCTTGAGCCATTCGGCGCCGGCGGCCTCATGGTCCCAGAAGTTGTAGCTGATCTTGCCGTCCTGGTCCTTGACCTGGCGCTGCAGGATCTTGCCCACGTCATGCAGCAACATGGCCGCACCCGCGTCCTTCCAGTCCACGCCCACGGCGTTGCACAGCCCGCGCACGGCATCCACGGCCACCGCGGTGTGCTCCAGGATGGACAGGCTGTGCCACTTGGGGCTGTGTTTGGCAGCGTCCCGCATCAACTCCGGGGCGCCCAACGCATCAGACTGTTTGAGCGCCTCATCAAACAGCGCGCGGAACGGTTTGGCCTGTTCCACGTCCTTCTTGTCCACCTTGGCCAGCGCCATGCGCAGCTGCAGCACGTTGTTGGCGGCTGGCTTCTCCGGCGCGTCCAGCTTGAGGTGCTGCGCCAGTTCCAACAGCGCGCCGGCCTCCTTGGTGAAAAACGGAAGCGCGGCCATGTAGTAGCGCGCCACGCGGTCCAGCTCCCCCACGCTCACTTTTCCGTCGCCATTGCCCCACGCGGCATCCAGCTCCAGCGCCAGGCGGCGCAGCGGCGCGGGAAGTTTTTGCAGCGCGGGGTCCAGGGTTCCGGCGGGGACGGTCATCTCCGCGGCCAGCGTCTTGGCGGCGGCGGCGCGCTCCTTGTGGTTCACATCCCACGAGGCCGGCGCCTGGGTGGCCATGGTTTCCGCAAGAGCCTTGACCTCTTGCGGGGTGGCCACGCCGTCCGCATTGCCCATGCGGTCGGCGTCCGCCAGGAGTTTGCGGGTCAGGGGAACGGGGCTGCTGGGACCACCAACGCGTGTCATGGCCACACACCTACACGCTGGAGGGCATACCGTCCAGCGGGTGGCCCAACGTCGTCACAGCGTTGCACGCAGCGCGGCAAGTTCCTTTTCCATGTACGCGCGTATTTCATCCCGCCGCTGGGGGCTTTGCGCCTCAAAACGCAGCACCAGGATGGGTTGGGTGTTGGACGCGCGGATGAGCCCCCACCCATCCTTGAAGATGACGCGAACGCCATCCACGTCCACCACATCATGGCTCTTCTTGAAGTGCGCCACGGCCTTGCTCACCAGGGCAAACTTGATCTCCTCGGGGCAGTCGCTGCGCAGCTCGGCGGTGGAGTAGGTCACCGGCACGTCCGCCAACATGTCCTTGATGGAAACCGCGCTGGCCGCCACCAGCTCCACCAGGCGGCCGGCGGCATAGATGGCGTCATCAAACCCGTAGAAGCGGTGGCGGAAGAAGATGTGCCCGCTCATTTCCCCGCCCAATGCGGCGTCAATCTCACGCATCTTGGCCTTGATGAGGCTGTGGCCGGCCTTCCACATCACCGGCTTGCCGCCGTGTTTTGCAATGTCGTCGTACAGCGTCTGGCTGCACTTCACTTCACCCACCACCGCGGCGCCGGGAACCTGTTTGAGGACGTTGCGCGCGTAGAGGATCATCAACTTGTCCCCCCACAGGATGTTGCCCTCATTGTCCACGGCACCAATGCGGTCCGCGTCACCGTCAAAGGCAATGCCCAGGTCCGCCTTTTCCTTGAGCACGCGGTCAATCAACGGCTGGACGTTTTTCTCCACCGTGGGGTCCGGGTGGTGGTTGGGAAAGCGGCCGTCCGGTTCAATGAACTGCGGGATGACCTTGCAGCCCATGCGCTCCAGCAGTTTCACTGCGTAAGGACCGCCCATGCCGTTGCCCCCGTCAACAACCACGGTGAGTTTCCGTTGGAGCGGCAGCAGCCGGGATTGCAGGGCGGTGAGGTACGCCTCGGTGACGTCCATGGTCTCCACGGTGCCAACGCCCTCCACAAACTTCCCGGCGGCGGCAATGCGGTAGAGCTCCTGGATTTCAGGCCCGTGCAGGGTGGTCTTGCCAAAGCTGATCTTGAACCCGTTGTGGTCCGGCGGGTTGTGTGACCCGGTGACCATGATGCCGCCGGCGGCGTCCCCGTGGAAGATGGAGAAATATTGGGTGGGCGTGGCCACCTGGCCAATGTCCACCACCGCCATGCCGCCCTTTTTCAGCCCGTCCACCAGGGCCGCGTGCAATCCCGGCCCGGACACGCGGCAGTCCCGGCCCACCATGAGCTTGCCGTTGCCGCGTTTGCCGGCAAAAAACGTGGCGTACGCACGGCCCAACGTGAACGCCGTGGTCTCGTCCATGTCCGTGCCGTAGACGCCGCGTATGTCGTATTCGCGGAAGATGTGCGGCTTGAGTTCCATGGCGTCTCTCCGGGCCACAACACACGCCGGAGACGTCCGGCGCGTTGAAGCGGGCGCGGACCTTCCACCGGCCGCTGCGGGGGGTCAAGCCGCCGCCAGGGACGTCAAAAAGGGACCTTGTGCCGCGCCCAATTTGCGCTAGCCTGCCCCGCGTCATGGTGAAACACGCAACGGTGGTGGCGGTGCTCACGCTGGGCCTGTGTGGCTGCGGTGGGGACCTTCGCGTGTTTGATGTGACCATCCGGACGGTGCGCAACTGTCATCCCGCGGGGCTCATCCCCCAGCTGTGTGATGACGCTGAAACGTTTGCCGGCCGCACCCGCACCGCGCAGTTCACCGTGGAGGTCCGGGGCCAGGACTTCATCCTCTATGATGAAAACGGCCGCGCGCTGGCGGGCAACATTGAGCGCACCAACCACTACTTTGCGCGTTCCTCCACCACCACCCGCCAGGCGGACGGGTGCCAGAAGGAGAGCGAGCGCAACGTGAAGTTTTTTATTGAACGGGACTGGACGCCCAACAACGTCCGCCTTGAACGTGACGCCACGCGCATCTGGGGGACGCGGCAGGACCGCGCCAACCAGAGCCTGGAGTGTGGCCAGGCGGTGTTCTCCAAGTTTGAAGAAGCGTTTGAAGGCACGGAAGTGGTGACGCCGTGGACCGAGCGTTTTGCTTTGCCCGGGAGCGGCGGATGAAGCGCGCCTGGACCGCAGCAGCGGCGTTGGTGCTGGGCAGCGCGTGCCTTCCCGGCGCGGTGACGCACTACCAGACGGTGCTCACACCGGTGGCGGTGTGTGAGATTGAGCAGGGCGTGCAAAACTGCCAGGAGCCCGGTGACGGCGGAATTTCCATCACCGGTTCCATGAGCGTGGATGAGCGGGAAGATTCCACGCGGGTCTTCTTTCGGCAGGAGGTCCTGGTGGGGGAGGTCAACACCCAGGGCGAGCTGACGGTGCGCGTGGACCGGGACAGCGTGCGCGAACAGAACGGCTGCGCCACGCGCCAGACGTTGTTGATGCGCGGCATCCATGATGACCCGGGGTTTGGCCTGCGCCAGGAAATCAACGGCGTGTTTGAAGAGGGGAACCTGGCGTTGGGGGACCCGCAACAGTGCGGCCGCAACGTCCCGTACGGGACCCTCACCCGCTACCGGATGCTTGCCGTGGAGACCAGCCAGCCATGATGCGCCACCTGGTGATGGCCACGGTGTTGGTGCCCCTGGTGTCCTGCGGCGGCGGCACGCGCACCTTTGATGTGCTGGTGAACCAGGAGCAGATTTGCCGGACGTTTGATCCCACGCCGGAAAGCTGTGCCATGACCAACAGCGCCACGGTCTCCATGAAGCTCACCGTGGAAGACCGGGACAACAACCGCAGCATCCTCTACGGCCGCGCGGACACCACGTCTGAACGGGTCTACATGGCCACCCGCAACACCGACGGGCGTTATGAGGTTGCGGAAGAACGCGTGGAGCGCAACGCCAACACCGGTTGTGTCACCGTCACCCGGCTCATCCTGGTGCTGGACGTGGATGACGGCGGGATGGATGGCGGTGAAGAGGTTCGCATTGAGGAGGACCGGCGCTGCAATGAGTCCAACCAGCGGCGCGTGACCCGGCGGTTGCGGGAATGGAAGGGCTCACGCGTGGACGCCGAACGGGACCCCAACGGGTTCACCGGCCTCTGACCAGCCTACGGTGACGACGGCGCGGGTGCCGGTGGCGGCGCCGCGCTGGTGTGGTCGTACACAATCTTCCACGTGTTGCCGCGTTTCCTGAACACCAGCGTGAAGCGCCCGCTGGCCACTTCTTTGCCGCGCGTGAGTTCCCAGCCGCCGGAGATGACGGCCACCTCGGGCGCATCCGCCACCAGGCTGAGCTCAGAGAACCGCAGTTGCCCCATGGTCTCCCGCGAGTTGCCGTAGCGTTTGCGGTAGCGGTCCCGGATGGGGCCAAAGCCGCGCTCCACGTTGACCCCGGAGATGAACGTGGTGGTGGTGGCGTCTTCATACGGCACCAGGAAGCCGTCCAGGTTGCCAGTGTTCCAGGCGGCAACCTGGTCCAGCAGCACGTTGATGGCGGGGTGTTCGGTGGGCTTGGTGTTCACCAGCAATCCACACAGGAGCAGGGCCAGCATGGTGGGTGGCCTTTCTTTGAGTTGGGTTTCACGCGGCGGGACATGCCGCCAACGCGCGTTCCAGGTCCACCGCCAGGTCCACCGGGTCTTCCAGTCCCACGCTGATGCGCACCAGCCCGTCGGTGATGCCGCGCGCCTTGCGCACGTCTGCCGGGACCCCGCGGTGGCTGCTGCGCGCGGGCACCGCCACAGATGTGGCTGCTTCCCCCAGGGATGGGACCAGGCGGATGTCTGCCAGGTTGCGTACAAACGTACCGGCCGCGGCACCGTCCTTGAGGTCAATGCACAACAACATCCCAAAACGCCCGCCGGTTTCACGTCCCAGCCAGTCACCGCCCACATGGCCCGGCAGGCTGGGGTGGATGACCGCGCGCAGCGACGGGAGTTTTCCTCCTCGGCGGCGGTGTTCCAGACGCTGGGCCAGGTACAGCGCGTTGTCACAACACTGGCTGGTGCGAAGGTGGAGCGTGCGCAACCCGCGCGCCAGCAGGTACGCCTCCATGGCACCCAGGTGCGCGCCCAGCACGCTACGGCGGCCACGCACGCGGTCCAGGATGGCCTTGGGGCCGCTCACCACCCCGGCACTCACGTCTCCATGGCCGGCCAGGCTTTTGGATGCGCTGTGGTGGATGACATCCGCGCCAAGGCGCGCGGTCTGCAGGAGCGTGGGCGGCGTGAAGGTGGCGTCCACCAGAACCATGGCGCCGGCCTGGTGCGCGCGCGCGGCAACGTCCTGGAGGTTCACCACCTTGAGCATGGGATTGGTGAGCACTTCCAAAAGCACCGCGGCGGGCTTGTCAGCCAGCGCGCGGTCCAGTTGTGCGGTGTCGGCGCAGTCCACACGCACCACGCGCACGTTGCGTTCCCTGAGGATGCCATCCAGGTACGTGTCGGTGGTGCCGTAGAGGTCCTGCGAGGCCACGAGCACGCTTCCCGGAGGACACAACACATCAATGGCCGCGGTGATGGCCGCCATGCCGGTGGAGAACAGGCAGGCGGCCTGTGTCCCTTCCAGTTGCGCCAGCGAGGTCTCCACCGCGGAATGCAGCGGCGTGCCCAGGCGCGCGTAGAGCTCTGAGCCGCCGGTGTTGGTGAACGCGGCGTCTGCGTCTTCCAGGCTGCGGAACGCCCACGCGGTGGTTTGTGGAATGGGCGGTGCGGTGGGCTCACCCTTGATGGGCGCGTGGATGGCGGCGCGCGTGCACTGCGTGGCCAGGCGGGGCGTGGGGGAAGACGTCATGGGTGAGCCTCTTGGGCGTGTGGTCAACCGCCAGCAGCCACGGTGCGAAAATAAGCGATGGTCTTTTGCAGGCCGTCATCCAGCGCCACCTTGGGTTCCCAGCCGAGTTTCTCCTTGGCCAGGCGGATGTCCGGCTTGCGCTGTTTGGGGTCATCTGCCGGGAGCGGGCGGAACTCCAGGGCGCTCTTGCTGCCGGTGAACGCGATGATTTTTTGCGCCAGCTCCACCATGGTGAACTCCCCGGGGTTGCCCAGGTTCACCGGCCCCACAAAACCATCCTGCTCCATCATGGCCATCATGCCGGCCACCAGGTCATCCACGTATTGGAAGGAGCGGGTCTGTTTCCCGTCACCGTAGATGGTGATGGGCTTGCCGGAGAGGGCCTGCACAATAAAGTTGGAGACCACCCGGCCGTCATCCGGGAGCATGGCCGGGCCGTACGTGTTGAAGATGCGCACCACGCGTATGTCCACGTGGTTCTGGCGGTGGTAGTCAAAGAACAACGTCTCCGCCACACGTTTTCCCTCGTCATAACAGCTGCGAATGCCAATGGGATTGACGTTGCCCCAGTACGCCTCTGGCTGGGGATGGACGTGGGGGTCCCCGTAGACCTCACTGGTGGACGCCTGCAGCACGCGCGCCTTGACGCGTTTGGCCAGGCCCAACATGTGGATGGCGCCCATCACGTTGGTCTTCACCGTCTTCACCGGGTTGGACTGGTAGTGCACCGGGCTGGCGGGACACGCCAGGTTGTAGATGCGGTCCACCTCCAACAGGATGGGGTCCACCACGTCATGGCGGATCAACTCAAACCGCGGGTTGCCCCGCAGGTCATCCACGTTGGCCCTCCGCCCGGTGTGGAAGTTGTCCAGGCACAACACGTCATGCCCCTGCGCCAACAGCCGGCGGCACAGGTGGTTGCCAATAAAGCCGGCGCCGCCGGTGACCAAGATGCGATGACCCATGGGGCCTGAGACCTTCTGGCGCACGGTGGTGAAGCGCCTTTGTGGCAACGTTGGATGGACACCACGCTTGCCACAGCCACCTTGGCCTTGCCAACGCGGCATGGGTTGGCCAGCACGTTGTTGCGTGGGGAGGCGGGACAGGGCCAGACTGCGCCGCCGTGACCCCCTGCACATGAACACCCGGGGTCCCGCATGACACGGTGAAGGGGCGCAACAGGGCGCCATCAGGTTTTGTGGGTGGGTGCAAACGGCATGGCGGCTCCGGGGTCACGCAAGGATGTGGTGCTCTACCCCGTGTGGGGCGTGCTGGCCGTGGTGGTGCTGGGCGCGCCGCTGGCCGTGGGCGGCGTGTTGCCGGCGGTGCAGGCGGGCCTGGCCTTGTTGGCGGGGTTGATGCTGGTGTTGTTGTCCCGCGCCCGGCATGGCCAGCGCCGCCGCGTGGCGCCGGGAGCGCTGGTGTGGCTGCCGGTGGCCGGTTCGGCGTGGAGCCTGTTTCAGTGCGTGCCGTTGCCCATCGGGTTGTTGCGGGTGCTGTCGCCGCATTCGGCGGCGTTGTGGGAGACCATGGCGCAACAGGGCGAGGCCCGGTTTGGCTCCATCTCCGGCGAGCCCCTGGCCACCCTCACCACCGCCGCAGCGTTGTGGACCTTTGCGGCAACGTTGGCGGTGTGCCTGGACCTGGCGCGTTCCACGCCGCACCGCATCCGCCTGTTGCAGTTGGTGGTGGGCGCGTCCACGGCGGTGCTGGTGGTGGGGGCCGCGCAGACCGCGCTGGGCCTGCAGGGCCCTCTGGGGCTGTTTCCCATGAAGACGGTGGCGGCGTTCAACAGCACGTTCATCAATCCCAACCACACCGCGGCGTTGTTGATGTTGGGCATCTTTGGCTGCCTGGGCGTGGCCATGGCGTCACAAACCCGGGATGCGCAGGTGATGCTGGGCGGTCTGGCGTTGGCGTGTGCCGTGGCCATGTTCCTGTGCGGGTCCAACGGCGCGCTCATGGGCCTGGCGGTGGGGTTGGCGGTCACCACGTTGTTGTCCTGGCGCGCGGTGCGGGCGGCCAAGGACGCGGGACCGTCCGATGAGACGCCGCGGCGCGGGAGCCGCACCATGGCGTTGGTGGCGTTGGGACTGAGCGTGCCGCTGGCGTTGTTGGCCACGCGCGGGCCGGACCTGCTGGGCCTCAAGGAACGCGCGGCCATGGCGTGGGAAACCAAACGGGAAACCATCACCGAGGGGTTTGGCGCCATCTCCGACTACTGGCTCACCGGGCTGGGCCGCGGCGCGTTTGAGGCGGTGTTCCCCCGTCACAAGGTGAGCGTTCGGCCGTACACGTTTGTGTCACCGGAGAACCTGGAAGTGTTGTGGCTGGTGGAGTGGGGCGTGCCGGTGGGGCTGGGGCTGTTGGCGGGGTGGTTGTGGATCCTGGGCGCGTGGGTTTTGCGTGGCCGCAGCGTGGTGGGCGCCGCCGCCGCCGGTGGCGCGGTGGCGTTGTGGTTGCACAACCAGGCGGATTTCAACCTGGAGCTGTTGGGTGTGGCGCTTCCGTTTGCCGCCATGTTGGGGGCGGCGCGGGTGGTGCCCAACCAGAATCCTTTGTCAGACGAGGAACGCCGTGCCGCGGCCAAAAAAACCACGCGTCAGGCGTTGTGGGCCGGCGTGTGCGTGATGTTGCTGGGGTGGTTCCCGGCGTTCTGGTCCATGACGCACGCGGTGACGGCGTCACGCGAGCACGCCCTCAAACTCCCGGTCCCGGAACGTGCCGCGGCCCTGCATCAACACCTCATGGATCACCCCACCGATTATCTGGCGGCGCTCACGTTGTCCCGGCTGTACCGCGCCGCCGAGCCGCCGGATCTTGCCGCCAGCCTGCGCTGGGTGAACCGCGCCATGTTCCTCAATCCCACGCACCATGAGACGGCCATGGATGCGGGGCGCGTGTTGTGGGCGCTGGGTCAACGCGAACAGGCCACGCTGCAGTGGGGCGCGGCGCTGCGGCTCCCCACCGTCTACGGCAACCCCCGCCTCAATGCGGAGCTGGTGTCCCGCGGGCTGACGGTGGAGGAGTTGTGGACGGTGTTTGGGGACGGGTCACGGTTGGAGGTGTGTGGGATCCTGGACAGCATGGCGCGCGCGGGTGACGCCGAGCGCTGTTTGCAGCGGCTGGCCACGCTGACGCCGGACGACGTCCGGGTGCGGGTGCGGTTGGGGGAGCGGGCGTTGGCGCTGGGTGACCTGGATGAGGCCATGCGGCAGGCGCAGGCGTCATCCGTGTTGGACGCCAACCATGCCGCCGTGGCGCTGTTGCAGGCGCGCATCCTGTATGCGCAGGGGCGTGAGGAAGAGGGGGACCGTGCGCTGGACCGTGCGCGTGCGGCGCGCAGTGACGCGGTGGAGCTGGACCGGGTGCGGTTTGACCGCGCCATGGCGGCGGGGGACCTGGTGCGTGCCCGGGAGGTGCTGGCGCAGCTGGGGCAAAGCGTTCAGGCGCGTGGCTTGCCCATGGCCGAGGTGATGATTCGCGAGGCTGCGCTGGAGGAGCGGGCGGGCAACGTGGTGCAGGCCATGGTTCATTTTCGCAATGCGGCACGCAGCAACCCGGCAGACCCGGCAGGGGCGCTGGGTGCGGCGCGCATGTCTGTGGCGTTGGGCCACCCGGACCTGGGCATCTCCATCTTGCGGGAGGCGTCCATGGCCAATCCACATCCGGCGTACACCCAACAGCTCAACGTGATGGAAGGCCGGGTGCGGGCGCTCCCGCGCGCGGCCACGCCCTGAAGCGGGGGTTGGCTCAGGGGAACAAACGCACTGCCGCGTTTTGGTTGCCTGGCGGCTCAAGCCGCGGCAACAAGAGCGCCACGCCGGCCCTGAGGCCGGCTCTGTTTGGGACGCGGGGAACGTGTGGACGCGCGCGCTTTACAGGGCGCGTTGGTTTGGTTTGGCGAAGCGCTACTTCACTTCACCCAACATCCGGATCTTGCGGTCCCGCGCGGTCTTGAGGCCTTCCGGAGCGGCATCTCCCAGCTTGGAGATGGCCTCTTCCATGGCCGCCAGCTCTTCTTTGTCCTTGGTCTTGAAGTTGTCCACCATGGCCGCAAACAGGTCAAAGAAGGACTTCATCTCGTCGCCATCACGCAGCGGGCGCATGTCCGGATAGGACCCGTCCTTGAGGATGCGCACGTAGCGGCTGATGATGAAGATGGGACCCGCAATGCGGTGGGTCACCAGGATGCCCCAGAACCCCAGGGCCACAATCTCCAGCACCACAAACGCCACCACCACGGTGACAATGGTGGTGGATTCGCGGCGGCTGATTTCTGCGCCAACTGCCTCACTCAGCTCCAGCAGCTGCGTGTTCTCATTGTACGCGCGGTAGATGAAGTACGCGCAAATGATGCTGATGATGGCCCCCAGTGCAACAACCAGCCCGGTGTACTTGAGCTGGAACGGAGGGTCGATGAGCAGGACGCTCCGCCGGTATTGGCGTGGCTGGTTCATGAGGGACTCCGCGGTTGCTGGCCTGCCTGACGGCCCACCTTGTGATGGGGCAGCCTAGGGAGGGGAGGGCGTCCAATGCAACATTGTTGCGCCGGGGCTTGCCGCGGTCCCACCCGTTGGGCACAACCCGCGCCGTCCCGCCGGGGTGTTTGATGTCCTACCCCGCCGCCGGGCCCACACAGGAGCCACCCACATGCAGCACGTCCAGCTGGGAAGAACAGGATTGCAGGTGTCCCGCTTGTGCCTGGGGACCATGAACTTTGGACCCAACACCACCGAACAGGACAGCTTTGCCGTCATGGACCGCGCGTTGGGCCACGGCATCAACTTTTTTGACACCGCCAACGTGTACGGCTGGAAGACCGGAGAAGGCATCACCGAATCCATCCTGGGACGTTTTTTCACCCAGGGCGGCGGCCGCCGGGACAAGGTGGTGCTGGCCACCAAGGTGTACGGGATTATGGGCGACTGGCCCAATGAGAGCCGGCTGAGCGCGCTGCACATCCGCCGCGCGTGTGAGGACAGCCTCAAGCGCCTCAAGACGGATCACATTGACCTCTACCAGATGCACCACGTGGACCGGCGCACGCCGTGGGAGGAGATCTGGCAGGCGTTTGACGTCCTCATTGCGCAGGGGAAGGTGCTCTACGCGGGCAGCAGCAACTTTGCCGGCTGGCACCTGGCGCTGGCGCAGGGTGAGGCGCGCGCCCGGCACATGGTGGGCCTGGTGAGTGAACAGTCCCTCTACAACCTCACCGAACGCACCGTGGAACTGGAGGTGCTCCCGGCGTGTGAACACCTGGGGCTGGGTTTCATTCCGTGGAGCCCGTTGGGTGGCGGCATCCTGGGTGGCCGCCTCAAGGCCGAGGAGAAACTGGCGCGGCGTGGGGATGAATGGGCGGAAAAGCGCTTCAAGAAGTTCAAGCCCGCGTTGGAAAAGTACGAAACGTTGTGCACGCGCCTGGGGCAGGACCCCGCCACCGTGGCGTTGGCGTGGCTGCTCAACAACCCGGTGGTCACCGCGCCCATCATTGGACCGCGTACCACCGGCCAGCTGGATGAAAGCCTCAAGGCCCTGGAACTCAAATTGTCGGCGGAGACGCTCAAGGAACTGGATGAAATCTTCCCCGGCCCCGGCGGGACGGCACCGGAAGCCTACGCCTGGTGATTCATTCGGACGGCGCGCGGCTGCGGGTCCAGTGGGACACCACGCTCACCACCGCCTGGGTGTCCATGGCGCAGGTCTCCTCCAGCGTGCGCGCCAAGGCCGGCACTGCCTCGCGCACCACCGGCGCGGCGACAAACACATCCATGGTCTGCCCCATTGCTTCCTGTGCGCCCTTGAGTGCGCGTTTGCCCGCGTCCTGGAGGTCCAACAAGCGCGCCTGGTGGAGTGCCTCCAACGCATAACGCAGCCGTTTGAAGTGCACCCGCAGCCGGTGCATGGACGTCACATCCTGACGGCGGGCCACCACGTGCGCGGCGTCCAACACGCGCGATGCGAGCACATCAAGCCGCTTCCACACGCGGGTCCCCGCATCCGCGGCCACCGCTGTTTCAAAAGCGCGCATGGCGTCCTGCGCACGCTGCAGCGCGGGTCCTGCGGTATGCACAGCGGCGTCACGCTGCGCGCGCACCGTGCGTCTGAGGCGTGCGAGCAGACGGTTTGCTGCTTCGCGCTGGGCGGGTGGAAGCGTGGCGCGGTGTTCAGCGAGGAGTTCCGCCGTGACCTCCAGGTCCCGGGATTGACCCAGCGCCCGCCTGAGGTCCCCCACCGCGCGCTGTGCTGCACGCGTGACCTTGCGGTGACCCTTGGGGCGCAACAGGAACAGCAACGTCTCCAGCCGGCGGGTGGCCACGCGTGCGTCGTGGATCGCTTCGGCGTCTCCCTGCGCCAGGCGCGTCACGGCGCCAGCCAGCTGGGCCTGGGCGTCCAGCCAAACGGTGCGCAGCACGGGAGAGGAGGGGGTCATGGTGGGCTGGTCTTGGTCCAGCATTGACCTGAAAGTGGGCGAGACTTCAAGGCGAGTCTGCAATTGGACCCGCGCCACGCGTTGGCCTACAGGTGCGCGGTATGACCCAGCCCAACGCCACCGCCCTCATCACCTGCCCGGACCAGAAGGGCATTGTGGCCCAGGTGGCCCTTTTCATCCGGGACCACGGTGGGAACATCCTGGACGCAGACCAGCATTCGGATGCGGCGGTGGGGCAGTTCTTCATGCGCGTGGTGTTTGACCTCACGGAGTTTGACATCCCGCGCGCCGGCATCCAGGCCGCCCTGGAGGGCGCGCTCAAGAGCTTCCAGGCGCGCGCCGAAGTGCACTTTTCCGACGAGCGCCGCCGCGTGGCCATCCTGGTGTCCAAACAGGACCACTGCTTCTATGACCTGATGTTGCGCCACAAGGCGGGCGAGCTTCGCTGTGACATTCCGCTCATTGTGTCCAACCACCGTGACCTGGAAGAGCCCGCGCGGCATTTTGGATTCCCGTTTCTGCACGTCCCGGTGACGCCGGACACCAAGCCCCAGGCCGAACAGGCCGTCCTTGACGCGCTGGCCAAGGCCAACGTCCACCTGGTGGTCCTTGCGCGGTACATGCAGATTCTCTCCAGCCGGTTCTGTGCGGCGTACCCCAACCGGATCATCAACATCCACCACAGCTTCTTGCCGGCGTTTGTGGGGGCCAATCCCTACCGCCAGGCGTTTGACCGCGGCGTGAAGCTCATTGGCGCCACCAGCCACTTTGTCACCGACGTGCTGGATGACGGGCCCATCATTGAGCAGCAGGTGGACCGCGTGAGCCACCGGGACACGGTGGAAGACCTGGTGCGCCGCGGGAAGGACCTGGAGCGCGTGGTGCTGGGGCGCGCGGTTCGGCTCTACCTGGACAACCGCGTGCTGGTGAGCGGGCGCAAGACCATTGTCTTTGACTGAGGGCGCTGCGCATGGATGACACCGCCGCCATGGAGCTTGCGCTGCAACAGGCTGCCCTTGCGCAGGACGCCGGGGACGTTCCGGTGGGCGCGGTGTTGTTGTGTGACGGGGAGGTCATTGCGCGCGGGCACAACCGCCGCGAGGCTTTGCTGGACCCCACCTGGCACGCGGAACTGGAAGTGTTGCGCGCCGGTGCGTTGCGCTTGCAGCGGTGGCGTCTGACCGGGTGCACGCTGGTGGTGACGTTGGAACCGTGCGCCATGTGCGCCTACGCGTGTGTGCTGTCCCGCGTGGACCGCGTGGTCTACGGCGCGTCTGACCCGCGCTACGGCGCGGCGGGGAGTTTCCATCAGATCCTGGTGCACCCGCGCCACAACCACCGTCCGGCGGTGATCACCGGCGTGTTGGGTGACCAATGCAGCGCCCAGCTCAAGGGGTTTTTTGCCGCGCGCCGCAAGTGAGCTTCAGCCCACCGCACCGGGAGCCTGCAGCAGGTCCACCAGGCGGCCCTGTTTGTGGAGGTGGCGCAGGGCGTCCATGACCACGGTGTCCACTTCGCGGTTCTCAAGACCGGCCAGGATTTCAAACGCGCTGTCCACGCTGGTGCCCGCGCGGTAGGGCCGGGTGGAGGTGATGGCGTCCAGGATGTCCGCCACGGCCACAATGCGCGCCTCCAGCGGAATGTCCCCGCCGCGCAGGCCATCCGGGTAGCCGCTCCCATCCAGGCGCTCATGGTGCGCGCGGATGATGGGCACCACGCAGCGGAACTGTTCAATATCCGCCAGCAGGTCAAAGCCCATGGTGGCGTGGGTCTTGATGGCCTCAAACTCCTCCACCGTCAGGCGCCCCGGTTTGAGCAGCACGGCATCCCGCACGCCAATCTTGCCAATGTCATGCAGCAACGCGCCCACGCGCACGTGTTCCATGCGGTCTGCCTTGAGCTGCAGCACCTCACCCAGCCGCACGCTGATGGCGGCCACCCGGTCGGTGTGGCCGGCGGTGTACGCATCCCGCGCTTCCAGCGCGCGGATCATGGCGTTGAGGACGCGAACGGATTCTTCTTCCTGCTTGCGGCGCGCCTGGGCCAGGGCACGGTTGGCGGTGATGAGGTCCCGGGTAACGCGCCGCATGTCCTTGATGGCCATGCGGTGGTGCAGGCAGCGCTCCATGCGGTCTGCCAGCTGGGCGGGCGGGGGCAGGGGCATGCCCACGTAGTCCTGCGCGCCCAACGCCAGCGCGGCCTGCGCGGCGTTCCACGTGGGCTGAAGGTCCACAATCATGACCCCCACGCCTTCATCCATGGTCTGCGCCAGGCGCACCAGGGTCTCCACGTCCGGCAGGTTGGCATCCAGGGTGGCCACCAGCAGGTCCGGCGCCTTGTTGGTGATGACGGTCTGGGCCACCGCGGTGAGGCCTTCCACCAGAAACTGGTAGCCGCGCAGTTTGCACGCGGCAGACATGGCCTCGGTGACGTGTGCGTCCGAGGAGAATGCAAACACGTGCGGCTTGGCCGGCGCCGGTGCACGCAGGTCCCGCAGGGTGTCCAGCTCCACGCGCAGCAGCGCTTCGTTGCGCATGCGCTCCACCACGTCCAAGACGGCCGAGCGCAGCTCCATGGGCCGCAGCGGCTTGGCAAAGAACCGGTGGATGGCGCCCTGGTTGATGGATGCCACCGCACGGTCAAAATCCGTTGACGCGGTCATGAGCATGCGGGCGGCGGCGGGGTGGCGTTCCTTGGCGCGGGCCAGCACTTCGGTGCCCAGCGCGTGGGGCATCATCTCATCCACCAGCACGGCGGACGGGGTCATCTGCTCCAGGAGCTCCAGCGCGCGCCGGCCATCACTGGCGGCATGCACGGTGAAATCCCGGCGAAAGGTCTTCACCAGGATGTCCAGGAACGCCTGGTCATCATCCGCCACCAACAAATCACCCAGCGGCGTTGCCGCATCCACCACGAGGTTTTCTCCTTGAATGGGCCGCGCAGGCACCCGTCTGTTGGAAGCGTGACATATCCAACACCGCACTGGCCAGCACAGGAAAACCTACCCCGAGCGGGCCACCATGAGGTCCACCAGAAGCTGCGCCAGGGTGTCCCGGCTCTGGTCATCCAGGTCCGAAAACACCAGGCCCATGCCCGCGGCCCCACCGGTGGCGCCGGGGGGCACCACGCGGGCCACCACGGCCAGGCCTTCCAACACGCGCAGGCCGCTGTGGAGTTGCAGCTTGAACAGGATGCGCGTCCCCACCGGCCGCGGGTTCTGGGTGCGCAGGAACAAACCGCCCTCGCTCACGTCAACCGTGGGGTCTTCCAGCAGGTTGTCCATGCTCTCCACGCGGTACTGCAGCATGGTGGTGAGTGGCACGCGCACAAACTTGCGCCGGTTGCTGCCATCTCCTGCGGGTGGTGCTTCACTCATGGGGCTTCTTCTCCGCGTGTCCCACCGAATGAACCTTACGGCACGCCGTCACAACGTCTGTTGTTTCACGCGCGCACTGACCAGCAGGTACAGGCCAAACAACGCATCCTGGCGGGTGATGGCGGCGGCGGGTGCGCTGGCCAGGCGGCACAACCGCAAATATTCGCGGCCATCCAGACCCAACAATGCTGCACGCGCCAGAGGCCCATCACTGCCCGGCACACCGGGAAGGCTGTCCAACAACGCAGCCAGTGCTTCAGCGGCGGCACCCACGGCGGCCGAGTAGCGACGGGCCGAAAGGTGTTCCTCGGCCGCGCGGACCGGCGCGTTGGGCGTGTCTGACCACAACGCTGCAAAGCTGAACGCAGGAGTGGGCACCGGTGGCAGGCTGTCCTGGGGCGGAACGCTGGGCGCGCTGGGTGGCGGCAGCGGCGTCACCGCTGGGGCAATGATCCGCGGTGGGGGCGGCATGGCCGGCAAGGGGGTTTCATTGGCCACCGCTGCCACGCGGGCGGTGAGGCCTTCTTCGGCCACCAACGGGAGGTCCACCGCGGAGGTGCGGCGGGGCGCGGGCTGGTGTTTTTTGAGGTCACGCACCACCAGCGTGGTGATCTCCCGTAGCGTGTTGAGCACGCCGGTGCCGCGCGCGGCACACGTCTCAAAATAGGAGGTGTTGTGGCGGTTGAGGTCCGCGTTGAGGACGGAAACACCAGCCACGCCCCCCAGGTCACGTTTGTTGAACTGGAAGACATGCGGGAATTTCGAGAGGTCCGTCCCCATGTCCCGCAGGTTGTCCTCCAGGTCCTCAAGCGATGTGCGGTTGCTGTCCCGCGCGGCTTCCTGGCTGTCGGCCACAAAGACCACGCCGTCTGCGCCGTTGAGCACCAGCTTGCGGGTGGCCGCGTAGAAGACCTGGCCCGGCACCGTGTAGAGCTGCAGGCGCACCGGCATGTCATGGACGCGTTCAATGGAGATGGGCAGGAAGTCAAAGAACAACGTCCGGTCACCTTCGGTGGCCAACGTCACCAGGTCCCCGCGGCGTTCCGGGCGTATGACGCTGTGAAGGTATTTGAGGGACGTGGTTTTGCCGGACAGGCCCGGGCCGTAATAAACAATCTTGGCGGAGATTTCCCGGGCCAGCGGATTGATCTGGGACACGCCGGGCACTCTAGCCCAGGTCCCCTTGCCGGGGTCACGCGGTGGCGGTGGGTGGTTTTTGGGAGGTGCATGGTGCTGGGCGGTGACCTGACCACCATGGCCTTGCCGGACCTGCTGCAGTGGCTGGAGCAGACCAACCAGACCGGCCTGCTCATCCTGGAGCGTCCCAGCGGGAAGACCGCGCTGTGGGTGCGCGCGCGTGACGTGGTGGGCATCTCCACGCCGTCCGGAATCACCGCGCCGGTGCGTCCGGTGGGGCCGGACAAGGCGGGCCTGGCCCTGGCGCAGGTCACTGCGGGAGACCGGTTGCTGGATCTTTTCCTGGAGGCAGGCGGGACGTTTCAGTTTGTCCCCGGGGAGACCCCAGAAAACGCGCTGGTGGTCCGCCTTGCACTGCGCGTGCTGGTCATGGAAGGCCTGCGCCTGTTGGACGAATGGCCGCGTCTCAAGGACGCCTACCCGCTGGACACCGCTCGCCTGTCCCGGACCGACGTGGTGGTCCAGGGCAAGCCCGGGGCGCTGCACCACGCCATCCTGATGGCGGCGGCGGGGCGGCCCAGCCTGGCGGATGTGCGGTTGAAGCTGGCGCTGTCCCGGCCTGCGTTGTTGCGCAACGTGGACGCGCTGCGCACGCAGGGTTTGGTTGACGTGGAGGGTGCCGCCACCGGCGGGGATCCCATTGCGCGCCTGGTGTTCCAGGCCAGCCAGCTGGCCAAGGCGGGCCAGTTTGAAGAGGCGGGCATTGTGTTCCAGAGCCTGTTGGCGGCGGACCCCACCGACGGGCGCGTGCGCCGCTTGTTGTTGGAGGTGGAGGCCGAACAGGTGGCGGCGCTCTACAACCAGTTCAGCCCGTTGTGCCTGGTGACGCTGGAGGATCCCGCGGCACTGCGTGGCAAGCGCCTCTCGCCGTCAGACCGTGCCCTGGCCGAACGCATCACCAACCGCTGGGACGTCTCCACCCTGGTGCTGGCCAGCCCGCTGCGTGAAGTGGAAACCCTGCGCAGCCTGGCGCGTCTGGTGAAGGCCGGTGTGGTGGCCGTGACCCTGCCGGGCGCATGACCGCTGCGCGTCACCACAAAGGCCGCTACAAAGTGTTCCGCATGCGTTTTCCACATGGGCTGTTGGGGATGGCGGTGCTGCCGCTGTTGTGGGGGGCCGCGCCGCAGGAGGTGCTGCCCACGCTCAACTACACGGTGGTGGTGACCAGCGTGGATGGCCTCACCGTGGACGTGGTTGCGCAGGTACGCGGTTTTGACGGAACGGTGGACTGGGTGCTGGGCGTGGAAGCAGGTCAGCGCAGCGTGTCCAAGCGCGTGGTGTCCACCACGTCAGATGGCGCGCAGCAGGTGACCTACACGTTGGACGTGGCGGCCCTGGCAGACCGTCATGGGGACCCGGATGTGGCCAGCAGCGTGGAGGGCGGCACCATCATCCATGACGGGGTGTTGTTGATGCGTCCCCGGGAGTGTGACCCCGCCGCGCACGTCACCGTGGTGGTCCAGGGCATCACGCTGTGGGGTCCCTACGCACGCACCAGCACCGGCTTCACGCTCAACGGGGAACAGCTGGACGGCGGCGCGTACCTCCTGCTGGGAAAAGGTCGCGCGGTACCGGTGGATGTGCCGGGCAGCGTGGTGGAGGCCACCGTGGTGGCACCGCTGCCGCGTGCATCCGCCGCCACGCTGGGCGCCTGGGTGTCCCGCAGCGCACAAATGGTGGCGGATTTTGAAGGCGGCCACATGCCGTTTGCCCGCACGCACCTCATCCTGGTGCCCCTGGGCCGCTCCAGTGATGCAGGCGTGTTTGGCACCACGTTGCGCTGGGGTCACGGGAGCATTGTGCTGTACCTGGGCGCCACGGCGGATGAAGAGGCATTCAAGCGTGACTGGGTTGCGCCCCATGAGTTGTTCCACCTCACCAACCCCTACCTGGTGCGCCGTCTCCCCTGGTTCACCGAAGGGATGACCACCTATTATGGCGACGTCATTCGCGCGCGCGGTGGCACCCGGACGTCCACGGAGATGTGGGACAACATTCTTTCCGGTTTTGGCCACGCGTGTGACAGCCAGAGCCTGGCGGGCCTGCGCACCGCCAGCCGGCAGATGCGGGTCATGCACAACTACCAGCGCGTGTATTGGGGCGGGGCGTGCGTGGGGTTCATTGTGGATGTTGCGTTGCGCGCGCACACCAACAACGCGCAGAGCCTGGACACCGTCTACAAAGCCCTGCGCCAACGCTCCATGGGAGAAGACGGCCCGCTGGCCGAGGACGAAATTGTCGCCGCGTTCCATGCACCGTTTCCCAAGGACCACTGGGCCCATGCGTGGGTGGACGCCGCGGTGGACCGGCGCGGGTCCATGGACATGGCACAGCTCTACAAACGCCTGGGCATCCTCAAAGAGGGTGACGGCGTGCGCCTGACGGATGCCGCACAGTGGTCCCACGTACGCCGCGCCATCATGGGCGAACCGCCGCCGTCCGGTGCGCGGCCACCTGCATCCGTACCCTCCGCACCCTGAAGGGCTGTAGGGTGCTGCCCATGATTGCCGCGCTGCCAAGACATCTGGGTGTTCCCACCACCACACCGGTGGCCTTCACCAGTGCCGGGGTGTTGTACCTGGAACGCATGAACCTGTTGGCGGAGGACGGCTGCGGCATCCTGTGTGACACGTTGCCGTTGGAGGGGGAGGACATTCCGCTGTGTTTCAAGTTGTCCACGCATCCCACTTCACTTCGCTGCAAGGCGCGCGTGTTGGCCACCGTCCCCACCACGCCGGCGGGCATCAAGGCGTTCAAGGAGCACGGGGACCAGGGCATGCACGCCGTCACTGGCGGGGTCACCGGGGACAGCGTCACCATGATGTTCCGCCTGGCGGACATCAAACCGGACACACCGCGCCACACCGGACCGCACCAGGCCAACGTGGCCCGGCAGGTGACCAAGGCCGTGGGTTTTTGCGTGAGCTTCCTGGACCTGGCCGGGCCCAACAAAGCGGCCGTGGCGCGGCACCTTAAAATCAGCCGGCGTCTGAGTGACCAGATGGCCACCCGCGGCGGAAACGTGGTGAGCCTGACGGATGATGACCGCAAGACCATGACCCGCATCATGGAAGATGAATCCCTGAGTGACCGCGCCAAGGACTGGTGACGTCTTCAGCGCGCGCGCGCCACCAGGTGCAGCATGTCCCCAAACGCACCGGGACTGCGGTGGGTCTCCACAAAACCCAGCTTGGACAGCACCGCCACGCTGGCCACGTTCACCACATCCACCGCCGCGTGGATGTCCCCCAGCGTGGTGGTCTGCCGTGCGTGGGCCATCACCGTTTGCGCCAGGTGCGTGGCCAGCCCCGTGCCGGTGTGTTGCTCCGCCACCGCGTAGATGAGCTCCAGCACCGGTGGTTGATGGTCCGGGCGGAATCCAGCCACACCCAACAGCGTGTTGGTCTGGGGCTGCCACGCCGTCCACAGCCCGGGGATGCCCTGGGCAAACCGCTGCTGGGACGAGGCGATTTCCAACGCCATCCAGGCATGGTCCACCACCGCGCCGTCCAGAAGGTAGCGGCGGGTGTGTGGATGCTGGAAGAGTTGCAGGAGCGCCACCACGTCCGTCTGGGTCCAGCGCCGCAACACCGCGCGCGGTGTGTGGATGGTTCCAGAGGTCATGGCCAACGCAGGGTCAATAGCCGGTGACGGTGATCTTGTTGACGCGCACCGGGGTCTTGGGGCGGTCGTTGGCGTCGGTGGGGGCGGCCTCAATCTTGTGGACCACTTCCACGCCGGTGGTGATCTTTCCAAACACCGGGTGACGCGAAGGACCGGGGGTGAACCAGTCCAGGTACGTGTTGTGGACGCTGTTGATGAAGAACTGGCTGCCGCCGCTGTTGGGGCGGCCGGTGTTGGCCATGGACAGCGTCATGGGCTCGTTGGAGAGCTTGTGCTGGCTGGGGAACTCATCCGGGATGGTCCCATGCGGCGGACCGCCGGTGCCCGCCTTGGGGCTCATGGGGTCCTTGCTGTACGGGCAGCCAAACTGGATCATGAACTCCTTGATGATGCGGTGGAAATGCAGCCCGTCATAAAAACCGCTCTTGGCCAGGTCCAAGAAGTTCTTGGCCGTACCGGGCATCTTGTCCAGGTAGATTTCTGCGGTGAAGCTGCCCAGCGTGGTGTCAAACGTGGCGGTAGGATTGGCCATGGTGGTGTCCTCAAGGGTTTGAAAAGACGGCCTGCCTGTGGAGCCCACCCCAAGGGGCCTTGTCAACGCGCCAGATGGTGCAGGTCCACGCCCGCGGTGACGCCGCCGTCCGGCGCCGGCGCAATGCGAACGCTGGCCGTCATGTTCCACCGCAAGCGCGGGTCCTGCGCCAGCGGCTCAATGGTCACCGTGTAGGTCATGTCCCCCTTCTTGCGTTCCCCAAACGTGCGGATGGTCTGCACCACACCCGCCAGTTCCACGCCGGGCAGCGCATCAAACGTCAACGTCACGCGGGCACGGTCGGCCACCTTGATGATGGCCAGCTCGGTGAGGTCCTCGGTCTTGATGAGCCAACGGGACGTGTCCGCCACGCGCACCGCCGGTGCCCCCGGCGCCACAAACTCCCCGGGACGCAACTCAGTCCACGCCACGGTGCCGGAAAACGGCGCGCGAATCTCCGCCAGCTGCAGGGCCGCCTCCACCTGACCCACCGCCGCCCGCGCGCCGGTGACGCCGGCCTCGGCCACCGCAACCGCCTCGGTGCGTGCACCCGCCTGCATCAGCTTGATGTCCGCCTCGGCAGCGGTTTGCGCCGCGCGCGCGCGCTCCAAGGCAGACCGCGCGCGTTCCACGTCCTGTTCCGGGCCCACGCCGCGCTCCTTGAGTTTCTCCAGCCGCGCGGTGTCCGCCGCGTTGCGGTCCACCTCGGTGCGGGCTTGCGAGAGTTGCGCCTCACGCACCGCCAGCTCCTCGGCGCGGGGGCCTGCGCGCACCTGCCGCAGGTTGGCCGCGGCGCGGGCCTGTTCGGCGCGCGCACTTTGCAGCCGCGCTTCCAGTTCACGCGTGTCCAGGCGCGCCAGCGGCTGGTCCTTCACCACGGCGTCACCTTCCTTGACCAGCACCTCGCGCACCATGCCGCCCATGGAAAATCCCAGCGTGGTGTATTGCAGCGGGACCACGGTGCCCTCGGCCACCACGCCGTCCGGGACCTTCTGGTCCGCCTTGTCCTTGGCGGCCTTCGCGGTTTTTTCCTCTTCTTCCTTGGCGGTGCCGCGCGCAGACACCTGCCAGGCACCCACGCCCAAGAGGACCACCGCCGCCACCACCGCAATCCAACGTCCCCGGCTCATGACACCCTCATTCTGCCGCCAGCACTTCCCGCACGCGCAGCCGCGCCGCGCGCAGCGCGGGAAGGACGGACGCCCCCGCGCTCAGCACCACCACCAGCACCAACCAACCCAGCGCACCCTGCCCGCTGAACGCAAACGGCAACGGCGCGCGGGTGAACATCATCCCCACCTGTTTCCCCAGCACCATGCCCACCGGCAGGCTCAACAACAGGCCCAGCACAAAACTGATGAGCCCCATGGTGACACCCTCCAGGATGAAGATGGACACCACGTCCCACGTGTCCGCCCCCACCGCCCGGATGATGCCCACCTCCCGCACCCGCTCCAGCACGTTGATGCCCATGGTGCCCATGAGCGCCAGGGCACCCACCACCGCCATGAGCACCGCCATGACCAGCAGGAAGCTCACAATGACCTCAAACTGTTTCACCGCGCGGCCCTTCCACTCATCCGCCGCGGTGACGCTGCGTATCTGGATGCCCACCAGCTTGAAGTGTTCCTCCAGGCGTTTGGCCACGTCCTGCTGGAAGCTGGCGGTGGACTCGCGCGTGGAAATCTGCACGCTGGAGGCCCGCAGCCCCTCGCCGGAGACGTACGCGTAGTAAGGCCGGTTGGCGTAGACAAAAGGCCCGGAGAGCACGCTGCGCACCATGCCCACCACCTTCCATTCGGTCTTGTGCAGCCCCAGGCGAATTTTGACGACGTCACCAACCTTCACATCCGGGTGGTTCTTGAGCACGTCGGTGTTGATGACCACCGCCGCTTCATCTTCATTGCGCAGCCAGCGGCCTTCAATGAGCGCGGGACGCAACATGTCCGTGTCTGCCGGGGGCGCAATGAACAACACCCGGCTTTCTCCCTTGCCGTGCCAATCCTCCACCATTTGTGCACCGGCAAACCCCCACGTCTCCGCGCGGGTCACCCCGTCAATGCCCAGGACCTCCTGCTGCAGTCGATCGATCCGGTAGGGCCGCGCCAGCTCAATCTCCACGTCGTAATTCCAGTACGCCAGCGCCTGTTCAATGGTGACCATCATGGATTCGCGCACGCTCAGCACGCCCATGAAGATGGCCCCACCCATGGACAACGTGGCCAGGGTGAGCGCCAGGCGCCCCTTGCGGCGGAACGTGTTGCGCAAGGACAACAACATGGGCCGCGTGAGCATGCGCACCCGGGCCACCACGCGGTCCATCCACGCGCTGCCAAAGTCCCCGCCGGACACGCCGTAGAACGCCACCGCCTCACGCACCGTGATGCCGGAGGCCTTGAGCACCGGACGCAACGCCGCCGTCAACGGCACCAGGAAGCCCAGAAACACCTCCAACGCCAGCACCTGCGGCGGGACAAAAAACGGCTCGGCTTCAAAGTTGAGCATGCCCGCAATGAGGTCCACGCTGGCCCGCGCCGCCATCACGCCCAGCGGAACGGCCACCAGCACGCTCACCATCCCGTAGACAAACACCAGCGCCAGGTAGAGCACCGCTATCTGCCCGGTGGTGGCGCCCATGGATTTCATGATGCCAATCTGCCGCGTCTGCTGGGTGAGGATGGCGTTGATGGTGTTCACCAACAGAAAGCCGGAGAGGAACAACACCAGCACGCCCAGGGCACCCAGGATGAGCAGCAACGTGTTGATGGGGTCCTGCAGCGGGTGTTGCCCCGGCGGTGGCGCCCAGGACCACACCACCGCCAGGCCGCTGCCCTCCAGCCGGTTGCGAACCGACTTCAACACCGCCTGCACCTGGTCCCGCGTGAGTTTTTCGCCGTCCATGTGGAGCAACATCTGGTCAGGGCGCGCCTCCTCACCCAGGGCATCAATGGTGTCATAGACCACAAAACCGTTGAGCCTCCCGGTGAACATGCTGCTGGGCGCGCCGGGGTCCCGCACCACGCCGGCAATGGTGAGCAGGCGCTGTTTGCGCAGCGGTGTCTCCACCAGGATTTGTGCGCCCACCTCCAGCCCCAGGGACTCCAGCGCACTTTGTTCCATCAACACGTCATCCTGCGCAGGGGGAAACTTTCCGCCCGCCGTGAAGATGCGGTTGATGCGCACGTCCTTGAAATCCGCAATGGCGGTGAGCGTGAGGTTCCGCCACTCCTCGTCACCGGGCTTCTGCCCACGCACCTCCAACGTGCGCCGCGCCTGCGCCTCCTTCACCCCGCGGAAGTTGCGCACCGTCTCATGCAGGTCCAGGTCAAACGTGTCCCGGAAGTACAACGTGGCATGTGCGGATGCGGCCCGACGGTAGGTGGCCTCCAGGCTGTCCAACAGCGCGCGGTACGTGCCCGCAACAAGGCCCACCGCAAACACGCCGGTGGCCATGGACAGCACCACCAGGATGGAGCGGGACGGGTTGGACGTGAGGTCCCGGAAGACCTTCTTGATGCGCGGGCTCACGGAGCCACCGCCGCGCCGCGCGGGAGCGTGTTCACTTTCTCGTCAACAATGAGCCCATCCGCCACCATGACCGCGCGCCCCACGCGGCCCGCCAGGTCCTTGTCATGGGTCACCATGAGCACCGTGTTGCCCTGCCGCGCCAGGTTCTCAAACAGGTCAAACACATGGTCCGCCGTCTTGCTGTCCAGGTTCCCGGTGGGCTCATCCGCCGCCAGGATGGGCGGGTCATTGGCCAGCGCGCGCGCAATGGCCGCACGTTGCTGCTGGCCGCCGGACAACTCCGTGGGGAGCTTGTGGGCCTGGTCTTCCAGCTGCACCAGCCCAAGCAGGTGCATGGCGCGGCCACGCCGCTCCCTGGGGGCAAACCGGTTGCAAAAGTCCATGGGCAACAAGATGTTGTCCAGCACGGTGAGCGTGGGCATCAACTGGAAGAACTGGAACACCACGCCCACCGTCACGCCGCGCCAGCGGGCCGTCTGGTTCTCCGTCAACGTGTGCACCGGCGTGCCGTGGATGATGACCTCGCCGCTGGTGGGCTTGTCTATCCCCGTCACCATGTTGAGCAGCGTGGACTTGCCGCTGCCGCTTTTCCCAATGACCGCCACAAACTCCCCCGCCGTCACGGTGAGGTCCACGCCGCGCAGCGCATGGAACATGCCGGCGGGCGTCTCAAAAGCCTTGACCACCTTGCGCAGGGCAATGAGCGGGTCGTTGCTTGTGGCCCGGGGGGGAGCAACCATGGAGCCGGGCAATCTAGGCGCTGTTGCAGGGAGCGCAAACACCCTGCAGGCGTGACTTCACACATCTTCACTGTAAGAAGGAGGCCGCATGCTGACCGTGATGCTCCAGACGCTGGGTTTGTTGTTGCCGCAGGCTGCTGCGGGCTGTCCGGACGGTGCGGTGTACGTGGAGGGGCCCACCACGTTTGAGATGGGCGGCGGGTCACGCAGCAACGCGCTGCCGGCGCACAAGGTCACGGTGGATGGATTCTGCCTGGACCGCACCGAGGTCACCCTGGCCGCCTACGCCCGCTGCGTTGCGGCGGGGAAGTGTGAAGCGCTGGCGGGCAGCGCGTTCTGGACCGGCATCACCAAAGCCAACCAGACGCAATGGAACGTGTTGTGCCACGCCGCCACCGAGGCCAACGCCAACCACCCGGTGAACTGCGTCTCCCACGTCCAGGCGGTCCAATATTGCGGCTTTGTGCACGGCCGCCTCCCCTGGGAAGCCGAATGGGAGCTGGCGGCGCGTGGCCCCAAGTCCCAGGCCACCCCGTGGGGAGACGCGCCGGCAACCCCCGCGTTGCTCAACGCGTGTGACGCCACATGCCAGAAGCGCGCGCGCACCGCAGGCGCGGCCATGCGGGCCTACGCGGACACGTCCGACGGGTTTGCCACCACCGCTCCAGTGGGCAGCCACCCCCAGGGCAGTGGGCCCTACGGCGTGCAGGACCTGCTGGGGAACGTGCGCGAATGGGTCATGGACCGCTACGGCCCCTTTGATGCCACCGCCGCCGCCCAGACCAACCCACGCGGCCCCGCAACGGGCCCGCACCAGGTCACCCGCGGGGCAGGGTGGAACAACCAAGCCCCCACCGCGTTGCTGGCCACGTTCCGCGCGCCACTGCAGCCGGATGCGCGGCACCCCGCGGTGGGCTTCCGCTGTGCGTATGACCCCAAGCCCGCCAACCCGTGACCGCGTTTGTGACGCACCGCAGCCCATAGGTCATGCGGAGGATGGGCCGGCCCTCCGGGCAGTTTGCGGATCTGTGCTCCGCGGCCTACACCGCCTGACCCATGACTACCTTTTCCAAGTTCGCCTCCTCCGTTGTCCTGGCCACCTTCACCCTGGCGGCCGCCCCCGTGCTGGCCAATGAGCCCGCCGCAGCCCCTGCAGCGCCTGCCGCGCACTGCCAGACCGGAATGTTTGCCAAGGTGAAGACCTTCCTGCTGGAGAAGGACGCCAACGGCGTGAGCCGCCTGGTGCGTTGGGGCATTGGCGTGGGTGGCGCCACCGCCATGGTGGGCACCACCGTGACGCTGGGCAGCATTGCCACCGCAGTGGTCATGGTTCCGCAGTGCACCAGCAGCCCCGCGGCCTGCCGCGCCGCCGTGGTGTCCCCCCTGGCCCGCGTTCCGGGCATGGGTGGCGTGGTGGAGACCCTGGCGCCTGGCGCCGGCGCCGCCGCCCGCTGAACCATCTTCTTTCAAACCTTCAAAGCCACACCAACTTCGCCCATCCAGTCGGCATGTTCTGCCCGGCAGGATGGGCGTTGGTGTTTTCCTCCTCCTGACCAGCGGAGCCCCTGATGAACCTGGACGTCACGCGGTTCTTCCATCCGGTCCTGCCTTCCCACGCGTTACGGGCCGCGCCGGTGGGCGTGCGCCTGGCGGGCGTTCCGTACGTGTTGTTCCGCAACCCGGACGGCCGCGTGGGGGCGTTGCTGGACCGCTGCCCCCACCGTCATGCGCCGCTGTCCGCGGGGAAGATGACCCCGGACGGCCGCCTGCAGTGCGGCTATCACGGGTGGAACTTTGACGTGTTGGGCCGGGGCGTTTCACCCACGCAACCGGAGCTGCCCCGGTGTGATGCCACCGCGCTGCAGGCGGTGGAGCGGTTGGGGTTCATCTGGATTGCCGCGCGGGGCGTGGGGATGGACACCTTCCCGGACCTGGGCGTGGACGGGTTTGGCTTTGCGGGCAGTTATGTGCAGCGCTTTGAGGCGCCGCTGCACGTGGTGCTGGACAACTTCAGTGAAGATGAACACACCCCCTACGTCCACACCCGCCTTGGCTGGGATGTTTCGCAGGTGGGTGAGGTGGAGTTCACCGCCGAGAACCACGACGATCACACCAGCGTGGTCTACGCCGCCCCGCAGCGGCCTTCCCGTCTGGCGCGACTGCTGATGCTCAAGCGTGGGGACTGGTTCCACAACAGCTGGCAAACGTGGTTTGACCCGGTGCGCACCGTCTATGACATCCACTGGACGCAGGGACGGGATGGCCCGCCGCGCCCCGTCATCACGCGCACGCCCATCTTTTTTGTCCCCGTCAGTGACACCGTCACCAACGTGGTGGTGTTCACGTTTGTGAAGGTGGCGGTGCCCGCGTTGACGCCGCTGTTGCCGCTCATCAAGCCCGCCGCGGTGGTGCTGGGCTGGTTGGAGGTCCGGGATGACCGCCGGTTCATCTCCACCGTGGCCGCCACGCCACCGGACCTCAAAGGCATGCGGCTGGGCCGCTATGACAAGCCCCTCATCCACAACCACAAGCTGTTGCAGCGCATCTATTGGGGTCAGCCACAAACCCACCTGTTGAGCGTGCTCAAAGGGCCGGTGGAACGCGTCTGACGTGTTTTATCGACGTGGAACGGGCGGGTGATGGCCAGCATTGGGCACATTGCATTGGGTCTGTGCGCTGCACGCTGGCGCCATGGTGGCGCGCTGCCGTGGCGGTCTGGGCTGTTGTGGAGCCTGGTCTCCCTGGCGCCAGACGCAGACGTGGTGGCCTTTGTGTTGCGCATCCCCTACGCCCACCCGTTTGGTCACCGGGGTGCCAGCCACAGCGTGGGTGCGGCCGTGCTGGCGGGCGTGGTGGCATGGCTGTTGACCCGCAACCGGAGGGACACGGCCCTGGCCGCGCTGGTGTGGCTTTCCCATCCGCTGTTGGATGCCATGACCGACGGAGGCCTGGGCGTGGCGTTGTTCTGGCCGGTGGATGACGTGCGGGTGTTTGCCCCCTGGCAGCCCATCCCGGTGTCCCCCATTGGGAAGGGTTTCCTCTCCGCCCGCGGCCTGCAGGTGGCCCTCACCGAACTGGTCCTGTTCCTCCCTGCCTGGGGTTATGCCCTCTGGCCCCGATCCAGGGCGGCGGTTGGTACGCCAAAGTCAGCGGATTCCTCTTTGGATTCAAGGGCAAAACCGCCCGGCTGATCCTCCCAAACGTCACGCAACGCGTTGGAGGACAGGCCCGATACAAAACTTGTCCCGCACCTGTTGGTGCCGGGCATGGTTGTTTCAAGTACGCTGCAGCCCTGCCCACCAAGCCTTTGAGGAACCCATGTCACTCAACGCCCTCCCGCCACAGCTTGCCGCCCGGATCCTTGAGCGTTTGTCCAACTCCCCGCAGGAAGGTCACGCCTACAACATTGGCGCGGGGGACGTGCTGGGCAACCTGCTGACTGCCGCGTACGGGCAGCAGGGTCTGGCCATGATGGACGCGTTCACGCACATGAACAGCCAGTTCTCCCCGGAACAGATGGAGGACCTCAGCGGGTTGGTGGGCCAGGCGCTTTTGTTCCCCATGATGGCGCAGCTGGTCCAGGTTGCCGAGATGTTGTCCATGCAGGGCCAGCAGGGCGGCGGGTTTGCCGCCATGGACCAGTTCCAGGGCGCTGCCGGGATGAACCCCAACGTGGCGCGCCAGTTCCTGGAAGCGGCCACCCAGCAGTCCTACCCGCAGGCCCAGGGGCCTCGGGTGCGCGCCGGTGACCTGGCGCGGGACAACCCGCCGGTCACCCGGCGCGGCGGTGGCGGTGGCTTCACGCCCACCAACGTCAATGACAACACCAACATTGCGCCGGCGCGGGACCGCCCCGCCACGCAGGTGCGCGTGCCGTTCTACAGCCAGTTTGAAGGCGGCCACGGCTACCAGCCCAGTGACACCGCGTGTTTCAAGGCCGCCAAGGCCATGGCCAACGCCGCGGGCGCCCGCCCCGGCGCCATGACCAGCGGCATCCAGATTGCCACCGGCGAGGACAGCCGGGGCCGCATCAGCGTGGACCCCGCGCGCGCGCGCCAGGGCGTCAACTACATTGACCAGCAGCTCAACGCCGGCAAGCCCGTGGTGGTGGGCGTCTCCCACGCGGACAAGAACTACAACGCAGACGGCATCACCGACCACGCCGTCACCATCACCGGGCGCGGAACGGATGAGAAGGGCCGCACGTATTACACGTTCAATGACCCGGCCACCGGCAACGCGTCCAAGGGGTCTGACCGCAACCCGGCCAACCGCTTCTACATGGATGAGAGCGGCAAGCTGGTGAAGCAGGGCAGCAACGCCACCGGGTACGTGTCAGACCGGCGCTTTGAAGTGAGCGTGGTGCTGCGCAACCAGTGAACGGTTGAGGTTTTCGGTCGCCACAGCGTTCGCTTGAGGGGCCCCGCAACGGGCCCCTCTTTTTGTTCTAGAACACGCCGGGAAGGAACCGCGCCTTGTGGCCCATGGCCTCGCGGTAGCCGGGGATGGAGAACAAGGTCTCCTCTTCGCGCTTGATGCGGGCCACCAGCACCGCCGCGTTCATGGCTGAAAGCACCAGCGCGCTCACCCACGCGGTGTGCACCAGCGGAATCACCGCAAGTTCGGTGATGACCACCAGGTAGTTGGGGTGCCGGATGAAGCGGTAGGGCCCCCCGCTGACCACCGTGTTGGGCGCCACAATGCGCGCGTTCCACGCCTTGCCCAGGGTGGACAACGCCCAATAGCGCAGCACCTTGGCCGCCCCGTAGAGGGCCAGCGCCGGGGCGGCCACCGCCCACACAAACGGGCGGTGGAAGGCCAGCACCTCCAGCGGGGGCAGCACAAACAACAGGCTGTGGGTGACCACCATCCACAACCACGCGCGTTCGGCCACGGGGTTGGTGCCCTGGCTGCCGCGGTGGTCCTGGCGGTCCTTGGAGACCTTGAGCTCCACCAGCCGCTGCAGGCCTTCCACGCCCAGCACCCCGGCAAACAGCAGATGGGTCCAGGTGAGCTCGGGCATGGTCCACGTCATGGCACCACCACCAGGCGCGTCAAACGCCCTTCAACAAAGCGTCAGACTTCCTGCCACTCCAACAGGCTGGCCTCGGCGGAGAAGCCGGGACCAAACGCCGTCAACAACCCGCGCTGGCCGTGTTTGGGCCGGTAGCGCTCAAAGAGGTTCTTGTAGACCACCAGCACGCTGGCGCTGGAGAGGTTGCCGCACTCCCACAAGCAGTCCCAGCTGGCTTTGACCTGCTGGCGTTGGAGGCCAAAGGAGGTCTCCATGTTCTCCAGCACCTTGCGGCCGCCGGGATGGAACACAAAGAAGTCCAACGCGCCGGGCTTGCACCCAAACGGCTGGCACATCTCCTCAATCACCGGCGCCACCTTGCTGGTCACGGCGTCCGGGATGTCCTTGTCCAACACAATGGAGAACCCATTGGAGGACGTGTCAAAGCCCATGAAGTGGTAGCTGTCTGGAAACAGGTAGCTCTGGCTGGACAGGATCTTGGCGCCGGACCGGGGCCGGTCCGTCACCACGCACGCGGCGCACCCGTCCCCAAACAGGGAGGCGGCCACCAGGTTGGTGAGGGAGAAATCATCCGCCTGCACGGTGAGGCTGGGGAGCTCCACCGCCACCACCAGCACCGAAGCGCCAGGGTTGGCCGCCACAAAATCCCGCGCGCGCGCCAGACCCTGGGCGCCACCAGCGCAGCCCAGTTCGGTGATGGGGAGGCGCTTGGTGTTGCGGCGCATGCCCAGGTCATTGATGAGGTACGCATCCAGCGACGGGATCATGAAGCCGGTGCAGGACGTGGTGATGACGTAGTCAATGTCCGTGGGCTTGAGGCTGGCGTTCTCCAGGGCTTCCTTGGTGGCGCGCATGCCAAGCTTCTTGACCCAGTCAATGTAGAGGTCATTGCGCTTCTTGAAGTCCGTGGGGACGGTGTTCTCCAGCACGGGCCGAACGCTGTAGCGGGTCTCCACCTGGCTGTTGGCAAAGATCTTCTTGATGGCACTCTTGTGCGGGAAGCCCGGCGGAAGAATGGCATCCAGGATGCGGTCTGCGTCCTTGGACGCATGACCCACGTGGTCTGGGAACGCAGTTGCGGGACGGCAGATGACAGCCACAGCCAACCTCCAAACATGACGCCACAGCAGAAAGGGAACGCGGGGTTGCAATCCCCTCCGACGTGAGGCGGGGCCGCTCGTAGCGGGGCGCAACCCTTCCTGCAAGGGGCAATTAAATCACGGTGGAGTGAAAAACCCGCGTGGGCCGGGACCGGCGTGTGTTGCGTGTGAATTGGCCCGTCCTGCGCCGGTTTTGCCGTGTGGCTGCCACCGCGCGTTCACAGCCCGGTGTGGACCGCCCGCAGCGTGTCCTGGAGCGTGCGCCGGGCCACAAAAGCCAGCGCGTCCTGGGCCAGGTGACCGTCCACCAGGCAGCTGTACTTGATGTGGTCCAGCTCCGGCGCCGGGAAGCTGGTGAGCCGCAAGCGCCACAGCCGCTCCAGGACGGGCCGGGCCAGGGGCTCGGGGAGCGAGAGCCGGCGGCCGCCCACTTCATCAATGGCCATGGACAACGGCAGCGCGCCGGGGCCCACCACGTTGAACACGCCGCGCGCGCTGGTTTGCAGCGCCAGCCGGATGGACTCCACCACGTCTTCTTCGTGGATGACCTGCACCATGGGATCAAAGCCCCACAACGTGGGCACGGTGGGCAGCCGCAAATAGTTGGACGGCGCGTTGCGCACGCGTCCCAGGATGTGCACCGGGCGCAGCACCACCGTCTCAATGTCCGGGTGTTTCCACAAAAAGCCCTGCGCCAGCATGTCCACCGCAATGAGGTCCCGCAGCTCGGGGAAGTGTTGCGCGCCCAGAAGCGGTTGCTCCTCGGTGAGAAACCCGTGCGAGCCCACGCCGCCGGGCCCGTACACGTTGGCGCTGGACAAGAACACCACCTTCTTCACGCCGTAGCGGTGGCAGTGTTCCAACAGCCGGGTGGTGCCCACCACGTTGAAGGTGTGGTGTTCGGCGCTGGACTGCCGCGGGTCATGCATGACGCCCAGGTGCACCACCATCTCCGGCCGGTGTTTGCGGAACACGTTCTCCAGACCCTTGCGGCGGATGTCCAGCCGCACGTGGACAATGTCCTTGGCGCGGCTGGTCCAGGGGCGGCGGTCCACGCCCACCACGTTGAAGCTGCGGTGGAGGATGCGCGCGGTGAGCTGGCCCAGGGAGCCGGCAATCCCGGTGAGCAGGACGGTCTTGCGGGATGTGCCCACGTGTTCCCCCTGTGCTGCCCGTGCCCGCGTCAGCGGAAGATGTGCCCGCCGCGGCGCTTGCGTCCCTCGTCCACCATGGCCTGCAACGTGGACTTCACCACCGCCACCTGGCTGGCCACCACGTCATCATCATCATCCGCGTCCCCGCTGAAATACAGCGGGCGGCCAAACTCAATGTGGTAGCGGCTGGGCAGGGGGATGGGGAGCCCGGTGAGCGTGAGGGGGAACGCGGGCATGCCCATGACCCGCGCCACGCCCTTGAGGTTGGTCAGCGCCAGGCTCTGTTCTTCGTGGCCCACCACCGCCACGGGGACAATGGGCGTGCGGGTCTCCAACGCCAGGCGCATGAACCCCAGGCCAAAGTCCTGCAGCTTGTAGATGTCCTTCCACAACTTGCTGATGCCGCGGGCGCCTTCCGGGAAGACCAGCACCGCTTCATTGGCGTTGAGCAGCCGGCGGCAGCTGTCCGGGTCCCCAATGACCTGGCCGCACCGGGCAAACCACGTGGACACAAACGGCAGCTCCGCGGCCCAATGTTCCACCATGGCGCGCGGGAGGCGTGGGACGGTGCGCTCCGACAACACCGCCATGATGATCATGGCGCCGTCCATGGGGATCTGCCCGCCGTGGTTGGCCACCAGCAGCACCCGGCCGTCCGGGATGTGGTCTGCGCCGCGCGCTTCCACGCGGAAGTAGTGTTTGTAGATCCAATGCGCCGGCCCCACGTAGAGCTTGGCTTCTTCGGGGGCAAAACCAAACGGGTCCACGCCGTATTCATTGAGGTTGGACCGGTCCAACGCGTCCAGGCGCGCGGCAATACGTTCATCCAGGCTGGAGGTCATCACCAGGCGCGCCAGGGAACGCGCGCCCAGGCCGCCCGGTGGGGCCCCCAGGGCCTGACGGCCCGCGCGCATCAACCTGGCCATGTTCCCCTCCAACCCCGGCGGGTTTCACATCTGGACGGCCACCACCACACCCAACGCCACCAGCCCCAGCACCACCAGCCCCACGGCGGCAAACACCAGGTAGTCCGCCACACCGCGCACCTTGGGCGTGGTGTCCGCGTCGGTGGCGCTGCCGTCTGTTGATGCTGACGCATCCCCCGCGGGGGATTCACCGCTGGCGTCCGCCGCTGGCGCGGCTTCTCCGGATGGCGCCATGTCCCCGGAAGGCGCGGGCTGCTCTGCGCTCTGGGGCGCGGTCTCCGACGCTGGGTCACTGGCGGCGGCTTCTGCTTCGGCCGCCACCTCCTCTTCACTCCTGGCCTGCTGGAACAACGGGATGTCATCCAGCTTGCCCAGCATGGACGCGGTGGGGTCAATGAACACCAGCTTCACGGCACCCAGCGCAATCTCATCACTGTCCTTGAGCGGCGCGGCCTTCTCAATCTTCTTGTCATTGATGCACACGCCGTTCTTGCTGCCCATGTCCTCCACGGTGATGCCGGACCAGTCCTTGCGCACAATGGCGTGGCGCCGGGAGATGTTGGCGTCGTTGATGGAGAAGTCGCACTCGGTGGCGCGGCCAATGACCACTTCTCCAACGCCATCCCCCAGGACAAACCGCTTGCCCTCCTCGGGGCCGTTCATGACCCGCAGGTAGGGATGTTCCTGCTGGCCACCAATGGAGGAGAGGACCTCCTGGACCATGCGGCGGGCCAACATCTCGGTGCGTTCGGTCTGGCCCTGCTCCAGGGGTTTGTCCGCTTCGGCGTGGAAGATGATGGTGAAGTGCATCAACCCAATGACATCCCCGTTGCGCAGCAGCTTCTTGCCGCCCTGGCCCAGGGCCTTGCCGTTGTGGTTGGTGCCGTGGGTGGAGTTGAGGTCCTCCAGGAAATAATCCGACCCTTCCCGGGTGATGCGCCCGTGGTTGCGGCTCACCGTGGTCAACGGGATCTGGATGTCATTGTTGGAGTCACGCCCCAACGTGATGACCTCCTGGTCAAACTCATAATTGAATTCCTTGGGCTCCTTGCCCGGCATTTCCATTTTGACGTTGAGCTTGACGGCCATTGTTGCGCCCTCAGTTTGACGTCAGCCGGGGAGGACCCAGGACCACGCACGGGGAGGAAACCACACCAACACTCATTGCATTTCCAGCTGCGCCACCATGTCCTTGCATTCCTGGACCTCCGCCGGGTGCAGCGTGCCCGCGCAGGACACAAACTTGCGGCAGCTGGCAATGGCCCGTTCCTGGTTGAGGATGGTCCGGTAGTGTTTGCCCAGCTGGTGGTGCGCCAGGCAGATGTTCTCATCCAGTTGCAGCGCCTGTTCACACGCGCTGGCGCCAATGTCCTGCAGGTTCTGTTCAAATGCGCCCACGCACAGGTTGAAGTAGCCCTGCGCGTAGCCGGGGTTTTGCGCAATCTGGTCCAGGTACTTCTTGAGGCCACCGCGGGTGAGCGCCACGCGTGCGCTGGCTTCCTGGAACCCGCGCAGACATTCCGGTTCCTTGGGGTCCAACGACAGGCAGCTCATCCAGTACGTCATGGACTGGTCATCCTGGGCCAGCGCGCCAAACACCGCGCCAAGGGTCCCCGCGCACTGCTTGGCTTCCGGGCGGTCCCGCGGGGCCAGCTCCCAGCAGCGCAGGCCCATGTCCTGGGCGCGTTGCAGGTTCACGCGGCGGGCATTTTCGGTAGGCGCGTAGTTGGAGCGCTGCAGCTCAATGTAGCCCATCATGAAATACGCCTGGAAGTTCTTGGGATTGAGCTCAAACAGCCGGCGCAGCTGTTCGTCACAGCGCGCGTAGTTGCTCTCGGCGTCGGCGTAGAGACTGCTGATGACCTTGGGGTCCACCTTGTTGGCGCGTTTGGACGCGGCTTTTTTGTCCGCTTCGGCAAAGGCAATGTTGCCCTTGTTGGAATACGCCAGCGCCAGGTTCCACCGGCCGTCCTGGTAGCCGGGGTCAATCTTGATGGCGCTGCTGAACATGGTGATGGCCTCATCATAGTCCGGAGGCTTTTGTTGCATGTGCAGGATGCCCATGTTGTTGCGGGCTTCCGGGAAGTCATTTTTGGAGCGCATGGCGCGTTTGTACCAATCCCGCGCCTCGTCAAAGTTGCCGCGCAAATACCAGACCAGGCCCATGAGGTTGAGGCATTCGGGGTTGGCCTTGTCATACTCCAGGCACAACCGGCAGCGGCTCTCCGCCTGGGTGAGCGCTTCCTGCTGGCGGGCCTCCTCAGCCTCACCGGCGGCCTTGTCCAGGTACTGCTGGCAGGCCACCTGGTGGCGCAACGTCTCCGGGTGCTGGTCATTCTTGGGCGTACACGCCAGCACCAGCAGCACGGCGGCGCCAAGCCCCACGCCAAGGCGCACCGGCCACACCAACGTCCCAGAAAGGCGGTTCATGCCCATCCGCTTTCCCCACGGCAAGCTGTCCACCACTTTGCACCCTGCGCCACACCATGACGACGGGACTTGAACAACGGACGGACACAGTAGGGGTGGCCGTGGCGGGGTGTCAAACCCGGCGGGAACCAAGGTGGGCAGAGGTGCGGAGGAGGTTTTTGCGCGGGGGCACCATGCGCCCTTGGGGGCTTGTGGCTGGCTGGGGTGCTGGGTCACCATGACCACCCTGCGCGGGGCTGGGACAGGTCTGGGACGGGTCCCGTACGCGCGCCTCACCGTTGGCTTCAACGTGGTTGTCTTGGAGGGCCTGGGCACATGCACGCGTGGGCAGGCAAGGTTTTGGGGATGGCGTTTCTGGCGGTGGTGCTCACGGCGGTGCCACGGCATGCGCAGGCGCAGTACCGCAACAACGGCATCTACTTTGAGGGCGGCGCGCAGACGTTTGAATTTGCACCGTACACGGTGGGCGCGTTTGCCCTCTCCCGCGGCGTCTACGAAGCCGGCGGCGCGGTGGAGAAGGCCGGGGGGCCGGCACGGCCGGCGCGGCTCAAACACTGTGGCCAGCTCAAGCCGTACATGTTCCCGTGCATCAACAACTGGTTTGGCCTGACCGACGGGGTCTACGTGGGCGCGGGCTTCCAGCGGGTGCTGGGAGACCTGCTGCTGGACCTCTCCGAGGTGCCGCTGCTGCGCAACATTGTGTTTGCCTACGGCGCGCGCCTGGGCGCGGCCGGCACGCTGGCCGGCGGTGGAAAGATGTTGCCGGTGTTCATTGTCCACCAGGATTTTTCCGTACGCTGGAACATCCTGGACGAGAAGATACGCCCGTACGTGGGCATGGGGTTTGGCTTCAACCTGTTTGTGGACCCCTTTGGTCTTGCCGGCCGGGTGAGCTCCAACCGCGCGCAGTGCGCACGCAATGAAACCAACGTCGGAGCAGACTCGCTCAACGGCGGCTGTGTGGACGGCGCGGGCACCACGCTCAGCCTCAACGCCGTCAACCCGCAGGCCGCGCTGTTCTACATCTCATCCTTCCCGGTGCTGCTCAGCTTCCCTCGCCCGGAAGTGGGGCTGGAATATTTTTTCATGGAGGACATCTCGGTGCAGGGCTTTGTGAGCCCGGCCATCTACGGCACGTTGTTGCCGCAGTTCATCCTGCGGCCCCCGTTTGTGGGGTTCAGCCTGCGCGCCGGGGCCAATGTGGTGTTCTACTTCTAGGGTGCCTGGCCTCCCGCAGCACCGGACGGCGCCATGAAGACGCAAAACCTGGCCATCCTGTTGACGGACATTGCGGGCTTCACCGCCGCCACCGCGCGTCAGACGCGGGATGAAAACGCCACGTGGCTGTCCACCCACTCCAGCCTGCTGCGGCCGGTGTTTGACGCATTTGGCGGCCAGGTGCGCAAGGAGATGGGTGACGCGTTTTTGGTCACGTTCCCCAGCCCCACCGACGCGGTGTTGTGCGGCACGGCGGTGTTGGACCGGTTGTGGGCGCACAACCGTGGCGCGCCACCGTTGATGCGGCTCACCGTGCGGGTGGTGGTGAACATGGGTGAAGTGCGGGTGGACAAGGCGGAGATCCTTGGCGAACCCGTCAACGTGGCCGCGCGCGTGGAAGAGGTGGCGGATGGTGGCGACGTCACGCTCACCGAGGCGGTGTTCCTCACCATGAACCGCAGCGAGGTGGAGATGGAGCCGCTGGGGCCCCGCGATCTTCCCGGCGGTGGTGACCCGGTGACGCTCTACCGGGTGAAACAGGTGGTGCCGCGGGTGGTGATGGGCGAGGTGGCGCAGAGCTATCCCTACGGTGGCGCGCAGCTGCACCGGTTGGGGAACGTGACGTCACGCCCAAGTGCGGTGATGGAGGACCAATCCGGCCGGCGGGTGGCGTTGCGCAACGCCACCCAGAACGCACGGGACCAATTGTCCCTGGCGCAGGACGCGGTGAACCGCCTGGGCGGCTGGCCCGCGGTGGCGCGCCTGGGCGTGATGGCGGCGCTGACGGTGGCGGTGCTGCTGGGCGCGAAGATGGGGTTTGATGCGTGGCAAAAAAAGCAGGCGGACCCGTTCCGCGTCATTGAAGACCGCGTGGCGGCCAAGGATCTCCACGGGGCCAGTGATGCGTGGGACCAGGCCGTCAAAAAGGGCGTCCAGCCGCAGTGGAAGCTGGACTACCTGCTGGGCCGCATCAGCGCGTTGGAGGGAAAATGTGACGACGTCATGGAAGCGTACATGGACGCCGTGAAACAGCAGGAGGTGTTACGCGAGGACGCCATCCTCATCCGGGACGTGGTGCGGTGTGTGGATGCGCCGGACGGGCGCCCCGCGCGCTTTGTGCGCAAGTGGGTGGGGCGCAAGGATGGCATTCCGCTGCTGCGGGAGCTGGCCCTGGACAGCGCGCGGGGCCCGGTGGCGCGCCTGACGGCACTGGCGCTGGCCGAAGAACTTGGTGGGACGGACGCGGTGCCCCAGACCGGCGTGTTGGTGGAGATCCTCCAGGGTGATCATCCCTGCAAGGTGCGCCGGGAGGCGGTGTTGCGCCTGAGCGCGCGCAAGGACGTCAAGGCGCTGGAGCCACTGCAGCGCGAACTCAAGGACAGTGAAGGGGAGGGAAAACGGGTGAAGGCCAACAGCTGCCTGCTGGGCGTGCTGGGTGAGGCCGTGCGCGGGATTGAAAGCCGGTAGCCTTGGTCAGCGTGGCGCGGGTGCGGCGCGCGGGCGGTTGGGGCGCAACACCCAGACGCGTTCTTCGCCAGAGAAGTCCGCAGCACTTTCCTTGTGGGTCTCAGCCGCCGAACGGGACGCCTGCGCGCACTGGATGGTGCCGTCATCCTGCAGCGTGCCCACCGCCACGCGCACGTGACCGCCGTCTGCCACGGCGTCACCCACGTGGTCCACCAGGATGAGGTCACCAGGCTGTGCTTTTTTGAGCAGCTCCTTGATGGCGGCCTCACGCTGTTGTGCCGGAAGGTCCTGCGGGGCCAGCTCACCGCGCAGCTCAAAGTGGCTCTTGTTTCCAAAGCGCGTGGCGTACTTGTCAGACCATTTGTAGAACTGGTTGGCGTTTGGGTATTCGCCCTTGCCCTTGTTGCCGTAATACGGCGGCTCAAACCCGCCCAGCGCCAAGGCGTTGCCGCCAAACAGGTTGGACTTCCATTTTCCGCTCAACCCGCCCAGGCGCGTGTTGACCGGCAGCGCGTGGTTGGGGTCCTGGTTGAACCATGGCTGGTCCACGCCGTAGCTGCTGGCGTGGTTGGCCACCAGCGTGTTTGCTGCATTGGCCACCGGCTGGGCAGGAGACGTGGTGGGGGCCGGCACACGTCCCGCCTCGGCCACAATGGCTGCGGCGCCGCCATGGATGGCGCGGGCCAGTGACCGGTTCTCCGGCAGGTTCACCGACGGTGCGGCGCTGTCATCATGGGTGGGGGAACCATCCAGCTTGAGGCCGCCATTGTCCGCGTGGAATTCCGCCGTATAGGTGGGCGTGCCCACGCCCATGGACAACACCGCGTGGGGTTTGAACCCGCCCATGGCGTACTGCACGCTCACCGTGCCGTTGCCGTTGATGGCGTCATCCGTCACGGGGAACTGCTGGGTGCGCACCAGGACGGTGCGGGTGACGCGGCTTTTGGGGTCCTGCACCACGTACTGCAGCACGGTGCTGTGTTCGGCGGGGGCCGCGTCCGGGCCGGTGTACGGCTGGCCCTTGGGCGTCACCAGCGCGTCTCCAAACGCGGTCTTCATGGCGGCGTCCACGTTCTCACTGTGGCGCACAAAATCCCCGGTGGGGTTGTTCACGGTGCTGCCCCAACTGCCGTAGCCGTTGAGCATCAACCGCACGGGGCCACGCGCAACGCGCTGGGAAGCCTCGTCGTAGTAGCCCCGCAGCGCGGACCCCACCACGTCACGCGTGGCGGCGTGGCGTTCCTCCTGCGGCTCGGTGGTGACGCCGGAATACGTTGCGCTGTCTGAGGGGATGTGGAGGAATCCCACCAGCTTTTCGCCCTTGTCGTTCACCGTCACGCTGGCGTTGGGCTTGCGCGCCTCGGACTGGGACTGGAAGAACATGTGTTCGCAGTAGAAGTCTCCAGGGTCCGTGCCGTGCACCACCTTGAACCCGCGAACCTCCAGCAGCACGTCCGGGAGCACCGTGGCCACTGCCCCACCGCGCAGCGGTGGCACAAACGTGTCTGTGCGTGGCGCGGTGCCGCCAAGGCCGGTGGTTCCCACGGTGGTGGCTGGGGAAGGTGTCCCGGTGGCGCCCACGTTGCCGTGGCTGGTGGACGAGGGACGGCGCGGGTTGGTGATGCTCATGGGAAGACCCCCGGGGCGTGGCAAACGGTGCGGCCCCAACGTCACGGGCCGTACCCCAGGGCAACCGCGTTGACAAACACTTGCAGGGCAAGGCGCCTGCGTGACGGCGTCATGCGGCGGGCGGCGGCAGCAGCAGCTCCACGCGGTTTCTCCCGCCGGCCTTGGCCCGTTCCAGCGCGTGGCCCGCGCGCTCCATAAGCTCTTCCGGCGTGGTGTGGCCCATCATGGTGGTCACCCCCACGCTCACCGTGACGTGCAGGGTGCCCATGCCCGGGACCAGCACTTCCAGACCGTCCACCGCCATGCGCAGGCGCTCGGCCGCGGCGGTGGCGGCCTGTGGTGGGGTGCCCCGGCAGGCCACGGCAAACTCCTCGCCGCCAAAACGCGCCAGGACGTCCTCGGCGCGCAGCGTGGTGGACAGCCCGCGGGCAACCGCCTGCAGCACGCGGTCCCCGGCCATGTACCCGTGCGCATCATTGACCTTGCGGAAGTGGTCCACGTCCACCATCAACACGCTCAGCGGCAGTTTGTGACGGGTGGCCCACGCCACTTCGGCGCGCAGCAGCTCCAGGAAGGCCTTGCGGTTGTTGATGCCGGTGAGCACGTCCCGCACGGCCATGTCATACATCTGCTGCTGGAAGGTCTGGTCCAGCTCATCCTGGGCGCTGTAGCGCAGGATGATGGTGTCCCCCAGCTGGATCTTGTCTCCCTCGGTGGCCATGGCTTCGGTGATGCGGTCCCCGTTGAGGTAGGTGCCGTTGGTGGAGCGCAGGTCTGAGATGGCCAGCCCGTGCGCCTTGGGCATCACCCACGCGTGGCGTCGGGAGATGCTGTCAGACGGGATGTGCACGTCACATTCGGCGTGGCGGCCCAGCACCGCGCCCTTGTCCTCCACGCGGTAGAGCGCGCCGGCAGAGGGGCCCACCAGCATGGTGAGGCAGGGGCGGGGCTTGCGGTCATACAGGGCAAAAGATTCGCCGTGGATGCGCCCGGTGTCCTCTTCCCAAGGGCGCTTGGCGGCCTTGGCCGGCGGAAGGGGGGTGGTGGTGGCCTCCGCTTCGCTGCGGGTGGGTGGGGACGGTTTCCGGCGCGCCATAAGTTCACTCCCGGGCGGCCGCCCCGACGGCAAGACCCACCGCCATGTCACCGCAGTGCAAGGTTGGGTGTCAACCCGGAACGGCGAATGTGGCCAGAGGCCTTGCGACAAACCGCCGCGCCTGGGTGAACGTGCGCAAAGGTGTGATGGCGAATGGACGATGGCGTTCAGCGACGGATGGCGCCGGGCGGAGGGCGCATCCCACGCGGACCCGCGTCCGGCATCTGGGTGCCCTGGCCGTGGCGCACAAACTCGGTGGCGCCACCTTTTTCACCCACATGCGCGGTGGCCTCAATGATGACCTTGGCGCCGGGCTCCAACAGATCCTTGACCACCACCAGCGTCATGGCGGGCGAGTGTTTTCCAACAAAGGCCCGGTATTCGCGGCCAATGGACTCAATGCCGCGCAGGTACTCTTCTTTGCTGGTGACGTAGATGTTGAGCCGCAGGATGGTTTCCGGCGTGCCGCCCGCCGCGCGCAGCACCGTGCCCACGTTCTTGAGCGCCTGTTTGAACTGCGAGGCCGTATCATCTCCGGCCATCTTGCCGGCGCTGTCCCAGCCCATCTGGCCGCTCACCACCACCACGCGGCCGCCCGGGTCCGTCACCACGCCATGCGAATATCCCTTGGGTGGGGCAAGTTCCGGAGGATTGAGGGTGCGGTTGCTCATGGCGTGTCCCTGCAGCGGCGTGCCGTGCGTGGTGAAAACAGTTCAATGCCCCGCGGTTTCCCCGCCGTCCATGGTGAGCGTGGCGCCGGTGACATCCCCCGCCGCGTCTGACGTCAAGAACGCCACCAGCGAGGCCACGTGTTCCGGGGACACCATGCGGCGCGTGGGGATGCGTGAGACCAGGGCCTCCCGCGCGTCCTCGGGGCTCTTGCCGGTCTTGTCCGCAATGTTCTGCACGGTGGCATCCATCATGTCCGTGTCCACCCAGCCCGGACACACCGCGTTGACGGTGACGCCCTTGTGCGCGGTCTCCAGGGCCAGCGCACGGGTGAAGCCCACCACGCCGTGTTTGGACGCGCAATAATGTGCGGTGTAGCGGAACCCTGTGAGGCCGGCAGTGGACGCCACGTTGACCACGCGGCCAAAGCCCCGCTCCAGCATGGAGGGAAGCACCGCGCGCGTCATGAGGAACGTTCCGGTGAGGTTGACGTCCAACATGCGCTGCCAGTCCACCAGCTCCATCTTGTGCAGCGGCACGCTGTGGGACACCCCGGCGTTGTTCACCAGCACATCCACCGCACCCAACCGGTCTGCCACGCGGGCCACCGCGGCGCGCACGCTCTCCTCGTTGGAGACATCACACACGCAGCTGGTGGCCTGCCCACCGGCGGCGTGGATGGCAGCCGCCACGTCATCCACCTCATCCAGGCTGCGGGCCACCACACCCACGCGCATGCCGCGTACCGCAAGTCCAAGCGAGATGGCCTTGCCTATGCCGCGGCCACCGCCGGTGACCAGGGCGGTTCTTGCGGTTTCATCCGGAACGGGGAGTTTGTTGTGGGTCATGGGCGGCCAAGCCTAGCAACGTGGGCCAAGCGCGTGGAAGCGCGCAGCGTCACAACGTCTCCAGCGGGTCTTTGGATGGGACGCCCTTGTATCCCTTCCCCAGCACGTACACCTCAAAGGACACCTTGCGCGTGGCCTGCGGGCGGATGAATTCCCAGGACGTGTAACGCAACCGCACGGCGTCACCCAGGCGTTTGGTGTCCCCGCCCTGGAACGTCTTGACCAGCAGGTGCCCGCCGGGACGCAGCAGCTGGTCCGCCGCCAGCACCGCGCGCGCGCTCAAATCAAAGGAACGGTCCTGGTCCACACTGCGGATCCCGCTGGTGTGCGGCGCCAGGTCTGACAGCACCACGTCAATGGGCAACGCATCTGAAGGGAGCATGGCCGTGGTGAGCCGCGCCATGTCCAACACCAACGTGGTCACGTTTTTGGACAGCGGCACGGTCACCGCTTCCAGGTCCACGCCCACCACGCGCCCGGTGGCCCCCACGCGTTGCGCCGCGTACTGCAGCCAGCTTCCCGGGGCGCAGCCCAGGTCCAGCACGTGCGCCCCCGGCGGCAGCAGCTTGTGCGCCTGGTCAACCTCCTGGAGTTTGTACACGCTGCGCGCCGCGTAGCCGTCATCCTTGGCCTTGGCCCAATAGATGTCATGCCGCTTGTACCCGGTGCCGGGCGCAATCTTCTGGTTCTGCTTGTGGTGGTGGCTGTGTTTGGATGCCATGGCGTGTTGCCGTCCCTAGCACGCGGTCATTGCGGTGCGTATTGCCGGGCCTCTCCGGTCACCAGCTTGTTGGCCCAGGTGACGTAGAAGTCCCGGTGGTTCCAGCGGCCGGGAATGCCCGCCACCAGCATGGGCTGGCCCACCTCCTTCATGTGGTCTGCCGGGATGCAGCCCATGAACACGCCCCATTTGGCGCTTTCCACGGTGACCAGGCCGTCGTTGGCAATGGGCTTGGCGGTGTCGGTCCCCGAGAGAAACGCGGCAGTGGCCAACAGCATGGGGATGACCACGTCAGTCTCCGGCGGGTTGGGCCAGACGCCGTCATCACAGACGCCTTTGCCGTCATGGCCCAGGGTGCGGCCCGCAAAGCTGTAGTACCGCACGCGCGGGTCATCTTTCACCGCGGCATTGAACGCGTTGGAGAACGTGACACTCAGGTCCGTGACTGCTTTTCCGGTGTCATTGTGTTCCTTCACGCCGCCCACGCTGCGCACCCAGAAATCCGCGCTGTAGTCCTGCAGCCAGCGCTGCGGGGGCGTGGCCACCGTGTTCCAACTGTCCGCCACAGGCGAGCCCCGGTGCGGCGTGCCCACCATGGTGACCGACGCCACGCGGTCCCCGTAGCCCAGCACCGCCACCAGGTGGCGCGCGTCCAGCCCGCCCATGCTGTGCGCAATGATGTGGACCTTGGGCGCGCGCGTTCGGCGCAGGATGGAGTCCACCTGGCGCGCCAGCAGCTTGGAACGCGTTTGCACGTCACCCCACGGCGGAACCGCGGTGGCAAACACGCGGTGACCCTGTTCCTTGAGGTCATCCGGCACGCGGAAAAAGTACGACACGCCGGAAAACGTCCGGAACCCGCTGAGGCCATGCGCCAGCACAATGGGGAGGTCATCCGGTCCAAGCGGCCCCGTGCGCTTTGGCGCGGTGGCGCACGCCGCGTTGATGACGACGAGCGCAAAGCACAACACAGCGCATGACAGCGGTCCCATGCAAAGCGCTTTCAGGTCTTGTTGCCGGTGATGGCGCTGGGGCGAACCAGGCCCACGGCACGCGGGGGGGGCTTTTTGAGTGCGTCTGGCGCGGCGGGAGGATTGGGGCCGCCGGGTTTGCTGGTGACCCGGTCCATGGGCAGCACCCCTTTGTCGGCGGAGGATGTTTCGGCGGGTTTGACCGGGGCCGGGCCAATGGGCGCGCCGGGCATCAACGGTGGTGGCAGCGCGGCTTTGTCCGCGGGCCCTGCAGCGGGTTTGGCCGCGGGCGCAGCGACGGGCGCAGCAGCAACGGCGGCATCCGGGTTGAAACGGCCCAGCGTGATGAGCTCCTCGTCGTCCTCGGTGGGCTTCACGCGCAACATGAAATCCCGACGCAACGCCTCAAACTTTTGTGCTTCCTTGGGGTCCTTGGGGAAACAGAACGCGGCCTGACCTGCAAAACTCATGTGGCGCATTTGCAGGTAGAGGCGGCCCTTGAGGATGGACAGACCTTTGGCGCTGTCCGTCACGGGGGGCAGTTTGACGGGGTCTGCCGGCTTCTTGGGCGGAGGGCCGTAGCGGTGCATGGCCACGGCGGTTTCATATTCTGCCCACGCTTTGCGGTCCGGCGGCTGAAGGTTGAGCAGCAGGTAACAAAGGTCCTCACCCGCGCCGAGCATGTCCTCATCCACCTTCACCGGCGCCAGGCGTTTGAGGTCCTGCTTGGCGTTCTGGATGAGCAGCATGAGTTCTTCAAAGACGCGGTCTGGCGTCTTGAACAAATGCAGCCCGCGGTGAAAGCGCAGCCGGGAATAGCGATCATCCGCGTAGATGCGGTCCACCTTGCGCACCAGCACCGCGCGCCACGCGTATGCGCGGGCCAGGACCTTTTCCTGCTCTTTGTTGAGGGAGACCACCTTGGGCGGCGGGGTCTCCACCCGCGCGGACTCTTTCTGCACCTGGTCTTTCATCTGGTCCAGGGCGGTGTAGTCCTTGGTCTCAAACCCCTCGGTGCGCATGACCATGGCGTGCGTGCGCGCCAGGTCCACCAGGCGGGCGGCTTCTGCCAGCAACTCCTGGGTGGGCAGGGTGTGCCCATCCAGTTCAAAGTCCTTGTCTGTTGCTGCCATGGTGCCACCCGCCTGCCGCCGTCACTTGGCGTATTTGAGGGCCAGGATTTCCAATGCCTTTTGTGCAAGGGCGTCATCCACGCCCAGGATGCGCTGCATCTGCTCCAGCAGCTTGTCTTCCTGTTCGTCCACGTCTCCACTGGACATGGCAATATCCGCTGAAAGAATGAAAAGCTTCTTCTTCACGGCGTCACTCTGGATTTCTCCCAGGGCCTTCACGCTCTCCTTGAGGTTGCCGTACTTGGCCACAACCTTGTTGGCCTCATTGAGCAGCGTCTTGAAGTCCTTGCCTTCAAACTCCGGAAGCGTGTTGTAGAAGTTTTGCAGCGTGACCAGTTCCTTGGCTTCCACGTTGCCATCCGCCCCGCACATCAGGAGCATCCCGTGCAGCAAGAGCACGTCATCCGTGGCTTTCTTTTGCGGCACCGTGTTCCCCAGCAGTTTCCCCAACAGCCCCATGGCGTGCCTCCGTGTTTTGATCTGACCTCAAGCGGTCAGAGAGAGTGCGTGGGACGCTAGGCAGCCCGCCGTGGCCACCGCAAGCTCAAGCGTGGATGGTCAACGCAAACAGCACCTGTGCTCCGTAATAAAGCGGCAGGCCCCAGGCCTTGTTGACAAACGCATGCGCCACAAAACGGTCCCGCGCCACGCTCAGGTCTGAAAGGAAGAACGCCACCGCCGCCACCAGGATGGGCCAGCCACCCAGCTGCGCGGTGGAGCCGTACGCCAACGCCACCATGACGGTGATGACCACCATGTATGCCAGGACGGGGACGCGCATGCCGCCCTTCACGTTGGGCAACAGCCAGCGACCCACCAACAGCAGCGGTACCAGCATCACCAGCAGCGCCATCCCGGCGTGGTCCCACGCCACGCCGCGCGCCACAAACCCCGCGGCGTACGCCACGTGGCCCAACAAGAAGCTCCCCAGCCCCGCCAGAAACGCGCGAGGGTCCTTGGGGATCAACAACACATCCCCCACCGCGCCAAGCACCAGCCCCGCGGCAACCCAACGGCCGTACGGCGTGGCAAACGGATCCTGGGACATCCCCGCCAACACAAACAGGACGCTGGCGGCGGGTTTGCACACCCAGACACCCACGCGGTCGCCGCGTGCTTCGCTCACCAGCAACGCGGCCACGCTCACCAGCACCGCCGCCACCCACGTCCAGGACGCCGTCACGCGGCCTCCTTGGCGGCGCGCGCATCCGAAAGAAAGCGGTACGCCATGATGGCCAGCGCCGCCTGCACCAGCAGATAGAGGCTGCTGGTCAACGCACCCGTCCACGCCGCCCACCACCCGTCACCGGCCCCCAGCGCGCCGGAAAAGAAGCCAAACGCCGAAAACACCACGCCGGGGACCACCGCCATGCCCAGCGCGCGCGCGCCTGCCTGGAAGGGAACGGCTGCCGCCCGGTGCAAGGGCAGGGCGGACAAGGCCGCGCACGCCTGCATCACCGGCAACAACAGCCACAGCACCATTCCGCCCACGGCAAAGACCACCCAGAGCATTTCTGTCTGGGTCAACAGATTGCTCAGCCACCACATCAGCGTCCCGGGAACAATGAGGCCCACCACCAGCAGCACCTGGATGATGAGCGCGCGCCACACCCGGCTGATTGTGGCAGGCACACCGCGCAACGCCGTGGAAATGGTGCCCAGCAACAGGGACAACAACACCGCGTCTGCAATGTAGGAAAGGGACTGGCTGGTCATTCGGATTTCCGGCGTCACCGCGCTGGATTTGAACGCGGCCCACAACAGCACCACCAAGGGCAGCGCACTTTTGTGCAGGCGCGGAACGGCGGTGATCACCGCGTCGGTGAGCAGCGTCCACAGCCAGCCCCAGGTGATGCGCCACACGGGGAGGTTTTGTGCGCGCGCACACGCCGGACACAACCCGTGGATGGGATGGCGCACGCATGCGGTGCAAAGAGCGGCGGGGCAGGCCCGGCAATGGCGCGGTCCGTCCACGTGCTGGTGACGCGCGCACGCCGGCGTGGGGACCGGCGTGGCGCTTTGTGGGGCGGGCCCCGCGGGGATGTGGGTGGACGTGGACGGTGACGGGGGCGTGGCCATGGGGGCGCAGTCTACGCGGTCTGCTGCGGGGAGTCCCGTGCTTCAATGCACAGCGCCGCGGCGACGGAAGGACGCGGGTCCTTCACGGTGAGACGACCTTTGGCGCCCGTTTCGCGCGGTGTTAGGCTCAAGGTCCAATGAACGCCATTGACCTGACATCCGGACCACCCAGCGCCCAGCGCCTGGCGCAGTACGCCCATGCGCTCGCCGCTGAACGGGGCGTGAATGCCGGTGTCTGGGACATCACCCAATTGCCGGGCGCCCGAGAGTTGAAGGGGCTGGGCGCACTCTTTCGCCAATGGGCGCCGGCCTTCAACGCCACCCCGCGCGTCAACCCTGCACAGGACTTTGTGGCCGACATTGCCGCCCAGTGGGGGCCCTATTCACTTGAGCGCCGGTTCTTTCAGCGGGCAATCTCCGCCGCCAACGCGCTGCCATGGCCCACGCTGTTGCGCCAGGAAAAGAAGAACCTGACCAGGGAGCTTGCCAGCCAGGAGGGAAACTCGCAGCTGGTATCGCTCCTCTTGGCTTGCGTGGAGGAGTTGGAAGCGGCTGAGCGGGACAAGGACATGGTTCTTGTGGTGAACCCGGACAACCTGGAACAGTGGCGTTGGACGGAGCACAACCTGGCTACCTTCTTGAAGGCGCACTGGGGCCTCCACAAGGCTGCTCAAGACCTGACCGCATTCCTGGAGAAACGCGCGAGGGAATTCACCGCGGGTGAGGGCGTGGTCCACTTTGGGGAAGGCGCCGCTGCGTCACATGATGACCCGGATGGCGAGTGACGGAACATGGAGCCACTCTTCCTGGATACGTGGGCCTTTGTTGCCCACTTCAACGCCGCCGAGACCGCCACGGTGAAGTGGCTGTTTGAAAGCACGGAGCCGCGCCCCCTGGTGACGTCCTGGCAGGTCATCACAGAAACCATTGGTTTTGCCTGCGGCTCACGCTTTTCGGCCAAAGCACGGGACTCGGCGATGGTGGCGGGGCATCTCAAGACCTGGATGGAGCGCGAGTTCTTTGTGGTTGAGCACTGCACCGAGGACCAGATGCGTCAGGCTCTGGAGTTGCGGGTGCGGCACAGGGATGTTGCCCTTGTGGATTGCACCACTGCGGTTCTTTGTGAGGCGCACCAGCTGCGTTGGGTGGTCTCCAAGGACGCCCACCTACCATTGGGCCACTGTGCAAGAAGGGTGAGGGCCTCCAACTCTACGGTACGCGGGTGGTAGGGTCCTCCCAATCCGTCTTGAGCACGCCCCCATCAGCCTCCAAAAAACGGAAAATCTCCTGGACAGTGTCCGGCGTGGGCACCCTCCAGAGGTGCGCGTACGGGTGGTTGAGAAAGTACAAATCCAGGTGTCCGTCCCCATCCAGGTCGGCCACATCGGGCGGGAAGGCCTCGGCAAATTCAATGCTCTGCCATCGGAACGCCTGTGGAGAATACCCGGAGTCACGCCCAGCAATCACCCCGGGCGTTGCGGCCGTGATCACAATGCCCCCTTCATCCGGACTGAAGAAGCCAGCGGTTCCAGGTCCGCCAGGGATGTTGGGCCATTGCCGGATGGCGAAATCCAAGACCCCGGCGGTGGAGTCATTGAACCATGCCTCGAGCGTGTCATCCTGTTTGATCAGCACGTCCGGCTTGAGGTCCCCGTCAATGTCACCAACAAACGGCCGGACCTGACGTGCCGCAAACGCGTCTGTTGCGCCGTCATTGTTGACCGGACCTCGCGCGGTGGTGGCAAGTTCCGTTAGCTGAAGCGCGCTTGTGCCTTCAAGTCTCAGCAGAACAACTCCGGCCAATCCAAGTTCGGTTGCCACAATTTCGGACTCACCATCGTTGTCAAAGTCCACACCGCGCATTCCGCAGTAGGCCTTTCCCGGTGACACCGTGGGCACCGGATCCCACCTAGAATCCGCCGCAGACCACCGAAAGGCAACGAGACGTCCGGGGGAAGGTAGAAGCGAACTCAAGAGAATCACGGGAGTACCGGCATGCCGCACAAACGCCATCCCACAACTTGGCCCCTCGCCGGTGCCAACAATGCCAAGCTCCAAGTCGGGTGACCTGAGCCGGCGCCACCAAATGGGCGGCTGCCAGGACCACGGCATGTAAAAGTGCGGGTATCCCATGCCAGTGGCAAAATAGGTGGGCTCGCCGTCAACGTCCTCGATCACCGCCTCGGCAGTCCCTGCCGCTTCTGGTGTGGGCGGTCCCAAACGTCTTTGCCAGGTCACCGTGCCCTGCCCCGCCGTAATGGTGACTTCAAGAGCCTGCGTTTGAAGGGGGGTTACATCGGAAGAAAGACAAGCGAGCTTGACGCGGCCCGCGTCGTTCCACGCGGCACAGCCGGCCGTCAGAAGGGTTGTCCATGTTGGAGGCTCGTCGCCAACTCGCTGCGGGGTCGCCTTGACCTGGCTTGCCCGGTATACGCCACGCGCTGCTACTGGGAACCACCCAAGAGACGGTGCAGCGGCGCCAGCGTCGAAAGTGAACCTGAATTCAGAGCGGTAAAATCCCTCCACCAAAGGTGCATGTCGCAAGCGAAAGGACAGTCCATCTGCCGCGTACTGGACCTCACCCTCGGTCCATGAACCCCCGTCGACCTCCACGCCGTAGGCGCCAAGCTCCCTCAACCCTCCCCGTATGTCAGGCGGAAGCGAAGCGCCGTTGGAGCTCCGGTACAAGGGCTCAAACCATGGTGTGCCGAACGGAAAGGCCAGTTCAGATTCTCGGCGGATGTGGAACGGGCCGGCATCCGGGATGGTGGTGCCGCTCGGGTTCGTGCAGCTCGCAAACAGGAGAAGACACGTCGCAACGGTAGTTCTGGAGGTCATGGCTGGGCCGCCACATAGCGTATGGAGCCACCCAAGGCGTCTGGTGCGTCGGTGAGGTACGCCCCGCCAGCGACCTCATCAAAGAACGGGAGGTCAATCCCGAGCACCTGAACAACCCCGAAAACTCGGCGGTCCTGGTGGACCGACACCCGATTTGCGCCGGGTGCGGCGCCAAGTCGAGGGTGGTCCTCATATGCAACCCCCGTATAGGCGGTGCTTCCGCTGAGCCATGTCGATGTCAGCCTCTCTGGGTAGCGGAGTTCAAACACATCAAACAACCCGGCCTGAATGGCACCTATGAGTTGATCGCGGGCGTTGGCCTCCAGTTGTGCCCGCTGGCTCTCAAGAATTGCAGTAAGCACAGCGTTATCGACGGGATTGAGGTTTGTGCCGAAGGACCGGATGTGAACGTTAACGGCACTTTCTGAGTCTCGGCGCACGTAGTGCCCCTGCACCAAGTCCCCGCGAATCTCAGCGCCATATCCCGCTCCAAGCGCAATCAAGTTTTGTGGCTTGACACTGAATTCTACGTCAACGTCAAGAGAGACCTCAAACGCGCGGTCGATCAAGAACCAGCAGTAGTGGGCGTCTCCAACTTGAGTCACATAGAGACCCAGGTCCGGGAGCGACCGCTCCGTCCTAAAGCACCGGGATACGACCCTTGCCTGTGCCGACCCACGCAGTTCGCGCTCGCCCGGCTGAAGGAGAGACATTCCGCGGGGTCCAGCAGACAGTGAGGCTGGCGCGGCCGCAGATACTTCCGCAGCCAGACTCTGCACAGTAACGGTCTGGTCACTGTTGGAGCTGCTGAGGCCTTTTGTGATGTCCGCCAAAGAAGGCACCAACGCCGTTGCGTCAAAGTTGTTGCACGCCGCCCTGCCACGCTCGCACTGGCTATCACCTGCGCAGTTGAGGAGCCGGCACGCCACGAGAATGCCGACTTGGAAGTCCATCGTGTTGCTCACTTCGCCGCAAGAGGTTTCAGTGATCGATTCGGTCCCCGGGTCGGCGCCAATCTGGAGACAGGCCATTTTGGACCCTGATGCGTCGGGCGCAGTCGACGTGGGTTCCTCCTTCTCGCAGACCTGAAACGCCACCACGCGGCCAGGGCGGTTCGCGACAGGCAGTTCGTCTGCCCTCACGCAACCTTGCTCTCCCCCGCCACTGACCGGGCAATGGACGAAGCCGGCTGAGGCGGTGGGCCGCACAACCCTGTCCGTCGTGGAGATCAAAGTCAGGTCTGTGACCGGAGTCCTCCCCTCTTCTGGAGTTGGTGCGCCCAAAGGCTCCACCGCAACAGTCGTCGTGTCACCATTCACCGACGCGCGCAAAAGCCAATGGGTTCCTGCGACAAAGCCAAAGTCAACAGCTGGTGGTGCAAACGAATTGCTCGGAACTGTGAGGGCTCCCGCTTTGCTCAGAAGGGCAAGCAGGCCGCCTGCCAGCCCTGCGGGCTGCCCTGCGGTCGCGCACACATCAAGCTCCGCTGGAACATTGGCCAATGCCGCTGACACTGGCACCATGCCCTCCGCCACCGTCAGGACCGCCTTGGTTACCCCCTCCAACTGAGTGCGGTACTCCCGCGTGGCCCCGTTCTTGGCCAGGTACAACTGCATCGGCGGGTCGGTTGGCCGTGTTGCAACAGCCCCTGCAAAGGCGCCCACGTTAACGTTGTGCATCAACACAGAGGCCGCGGGATCGTCGGCGCCACGCATCAGAAAGTCCCCTGCCGCCAGCAGCGCTTTCCCTTGCGGGGTTGTACCCGGCCGCAGTGCCGCCAGCGGGCTGGGCTGGATTTCAGTAGTCCAGAACGCCGGGTCACCCGGCGCCGCCAAAGGAATCAGCCCCTCCCAGGTTTGCCATGCTTCCAGGCCAAACGCGCCAATCCGGGACACCTCCACCACAGTTTTCATTTGGGAAGACACCCGGGCGCCCCCCGTGTTGTCCAACCCGCCGCCCGACGCTGGCACCACGTTGTCCATCACAACTGTATCGAGCAGAAGGGTCCTCCCGTCCTGACTCACCACAAGCGGCGCCACCCGGCTGCCTCCTCCGGCCACATCCAGCAGCTGGGCGCCCGTGTCCGTCAGGAACAGCAGCACCCGTTCCGTGTCCGCCATGGTGGTGCACGTGCCGCAACCTTGGCGAACCCGTTGACCGGCGAGGTAGACGCCCGCTTGGGTCACAGTGATGGATGTGTCAAACCAGTGCTGGCCTGCTTGGGACACCACGCGCGAACTGATGGGTGCCCCGCTGCCATCAAGATGATGCACGCACAGGTTGGAAGGGGCGCCGCAGGCGGCGGCCAGCCACAGCGTTTGGTCCACAGGGTCCAGCGCCATGGACACCGTGGCCACCCAACTGTCGCCATGCAGCCCGAGCGCATCCTGGTAGCTCAGGCCCGTTGGCACGTGCACCGCGCGTGTGGTGAGGGTTTGCCCCGGTATGTTCGCCAGGTTGGTGAGGTGAAGCACATAGAGGTTGCCCATCATCCCCGGCACGCCGTGGAACCAGCCGTGCTGCAGCGGTGCCGCTGGCGGAGACGCTGTGTTGAACGGGTGTGACGTTGCGTCCCGCATCCCCACAAGCAGGAAGGTGGCTGCGCCATCCGGCATGGTGACCACAGGGAAACGCGGGGTGATGGCGCCGGTGGATTTCAATTGTGTGAGCGGGTGCCCTTGGCGGGTGAACGGGTCCCCCGTGAGGGCCCTGAGAAAGTCCGCCTGGTTTCCTGCTCCCGGAGACGGCCCAATCCCCGCCAGGGTCAACTGGGTGTTCCAGTAATCCGGCAGCGCGTTGGCAAGGTCAAGCCGCGCCCAGCCTGGACCCCTGCGGTCCACCCGTCCCTTCCACTGGACAGCATGGGGGAAGGGGCAATCCGCAATCTCGTCATGGAAACCCGCATCCCCCATGCCCCCATCAGGCGGGGTGTTCGGGACACTCACGCGGCCGCATTCCCGGGACACATGTCCAAACACGGTGGTCCGGCCGTCCGGCGTGATGGCAATGCTGGCGCCCTTGGCGTCGTCCGTCTCAAGGCCATGGCCCCATTGGTCATTGGCCGCACCATTGCCGGAGAGAGGGTCGCGGGTGCCGAGGCCACCCCGGGACTCCGGGGTCACACTGGGAACCCGCGGCGGCGGCGCAAGACATAGACCAGTGCCGTTTGGGTCACATGCAGTGCCGGCGTTGCAGGGCGTGTCGGTGAGAATGCCCCCATCTGGCTCTTGTTTGAAACAGTCGCAGGCGTCGGAGATGCAGTCGCCGCCTAAAGGCGCGGTGTCTTTGAGCTTCCGGGATTTGCAGTGGGAGCAGATCTGGCCGGGCCTGCAAGTGCCGCATAGCCTGCTCCCCGCAAGCTCGTCTGGTCGTGCAGGGCAGCTCTCAAAGCGATCCCGGTAGGAGTCACCATCCCCATCCAGTGGAGTCTTGAATGTGCCCAGGGTGGCATCAAATTCCGCGGTGACCTGGCGGGCGGGGTTGGTCGGGTCACCGGCGACCACCTGGATATGGATGGGCCCTTCTCGAACCCAAGTGGCATCACTGGACGGTTGAGGGCTGACCTCGCCGATGAGCGCCTGAGGGTACAAATCCACGTCATGCAGGCGGCAAATGGAGAGGAGCCCGTCCTGGCTCCGCCCAACTTCTTCCACGCACCCCCAACCCATGGCAGACAACGGGGGCGCAGCCGGCGCGCAGAAGTCCTCGCCGGGCGCCGTGGCGGTGCAATGTTCCGGTGTGAGGAACCAGGCGCTGCGCCCGCCCTCATGCTGCACGAGCAGACTAACGCGGGACTGCGAGGTTCCCGGCAGACAACAAAACCTCAGGTCCGGGAGGACGCGGCTTATGCCTCCGAGATTGGGCTCTAGGGCGCCGATGCCGTCACACCGCGCCGCGCCGGTGTTGGGCGTCGGCGTTACAATGACTTCTGGCCCCGGCTCAAACTCCGTCTCCTTGAGCGCGCAAAACCGGAGGGTGACGTCGGGCCCGCCGGGTGAATGAAGCCCGGAAAAATCAGTCCCGGAAAATGGGTCCCTTGGGCTGTTGGGGTCAATATCCACGCAGTTGGGGCTGTTTCTCGGTGTCCACTGGACCCACCCCACCGCGGCGTTGAAGTCCCTGGTGAGCGCGGTGTCACGGCTCGGGGCGTTTCCCAATGCACCCCGTCCATCAAAGATGAGGGTCTGGTTGGCCGCAAACGGTTGGTTGGCTGCGCTCCCCCCAAAATCAAAAACGGCCTGGAGGGTTCTGTAGGGGACGCCGGTGGAGGCATCAAAGAGCCGCTCGGTGAGAACACCAAAAGCCATCCGCTGGTTGGTATTGGCCGGAAGCGTCCGCCCGGTGAGTTCGTACTCGGACTGCGCCGGGCTTCCGGTGCCCACGTAAACCACGCTGGGAGCGGCCGCCACCAAGCGCACGCCTATTCTGCCGCTGCCGTCCACGCCAAGCGCGCCCTCGGCAGAGGAGATTGTGAACGTCACCGGGCCAGAATGCAGGACGGCGCCCCCTGCGGGTTGTGCGTGGGCTGTGGCCGTATGGGACCCGTTTGGCAACTCAGCCGGGAACTCGAGGGACCAGCCACCGTTTGCCCCGGCGCGCACCGGATTGGACGTTGTTGCCCCAATGGTCACGGTGATTGAAGAAAGCGGAGGTGCAACACCAACCAACGGTGGACGGGACTCTCTGACCACCTGACCCTGGCGTGGGTACGTGATGTTGACACCCGCGCTGGCCGTGCTGAGGTCAACCCAGAAATAAGATTCTGCAGGCAGTGACGTCGCGGGTACCCCGCCTGATACTTCTGATGCCGTGACGTTGACCCGGTGGCCCCCTGCACCCAGGGCGGTGGGAAGGAGAAACTCAAACCGGCCCATGAGCGTGGCGGCCTCCTGCACGTAGGAGCCCACCACCAGCGTGACACTGGCCGCGGTGGAGGTCCCAGAGACCCGGCTGACCGGTTCGAACAGCGTTGAGCCATCAGGTGGGAACGTAATGACTGGCGCGGTCAGGACGCCGCTGCAGTACTGCGGGGCGCCGCCTCCATCCCACGCGCTTTGCGCGCAGTAAGGGTGGCTGTCCATCACGCTGGGGTCATTGGAGTCACTGCTCTGGAACAGCGGTGGCAAGCTGCGGTTCCAATAGTTGCCTTGGGTCCCGTCGGACAGCTCAAGCGCGTGGGGCAGCCCCGTGGCCGTGCTGATGGACAGCACGCCCTGGGCCGCCGTCATGTTGTTGTGGAAAATGAGCGGCGGCCGTTCTCCGCCGGGACCCACGGCGCCAACGGCGAGAACCTCCGCTGCCATTCCAGTTCCAAGGAGGGTGTTGCCTTGCAACACTGGGCCCGGAGCCTGAAGGTCATGTTGCATGCTCACTGCCGCGCCGGCGGCGTTGATGACGTTGGTTTCAACCCTGGCGGCAGTAGCGCCGGAGGCTACAGCCACGCCAACACCCGCGCCCTCAATGGAGTTGGCTCGGACCGCAGTGATGTCGGCAGCAAAAGCGGGAAGGACCGCGATGCCCGTCGATGGAACACCCCGAATTGAATTATCTAGTATTTCTGCGCGCTTGGAACCAAGAGCCAGGACGCCGACGCTTTGTTCCGGCAGGGAGGCTGCAGGGACGTCAAGCCGGTTTCCACGAATGACCGCATGCTCGGCCGCCAAGAAGATGCCCGTCTGAAACCCGCTCACAGTGCAGTCCACGACGCTGGCGCGGTCGACCCGGCCAACGGTGATCCCCACCGCCGGCCCGGCTCCGGTGACGCGGTGTCCGGCGCAGTTCAACGAGAAGTTGCCCACAACAGCGATGGAGTCGTTGACATCAGCCAGTAGGACGCACGTGTCTCCGACCATATTGCCTCGCAATGCGGCTGCGGCGCTGTCCTGGCAGTCCGCTGCTGACGCAAGCACCCGGGTGCCCGGCCGATCCAGGACCGTGACGCTGACGTGAGTGAGAGGAGGCAAAGCCAACTGTACCGGGGCATTGACTGTGACAATTGCTATGGGCGGTGCGTCTTGGATTCTCACAAAAAGTGAGCGACCCGCGCCCAGTCCTTCAATCTCCAACGTGGACGGCTGTGGGTCGCGGTGGAGCACCAGGAAGAGGTCCCGCCCGGTGTACAAGCCTGAGAGTTGTTGGGCACCCCCGGCTTTGATGTGAAGCCCGTTGTGCCACGCCTCTTCCCCGGACACGCGGAACGGGCCCACAACATCTGTCACGACGCCATACGATGAAAAATGGCGGACCTTGGCTGTGGCCTTGGCTCCATCCCATTGCGTTACGAGGCGCTCCCAGCGCCCGCC
>Ga0154020_10000237_pt1 | contig 65285 bp, 47 predicted proteins | sample Klosneuvirus_201_FD_109709 | JGI IMG/M metagenome (GOLD analysis project Ga0154020, IMG submission 109709) | Active sludge microbial communities from wastewater, Klosterneuburg, Austria - Klosneuvirus_20160825_MG | ecosystem: Engineered > WWTP > Aerobic digester > Activated sludge | place...
CGCTGGCCGCGTATTCCGCGCTGGGTGACCACGGCAGCGCCGCGGTCTCGGTGGGCCTGCGTGACGCCAATGGGGCAGCCGGGCGGCGCCTTGACCTCACGCTGGTGCGCACGCGCTTTCTGGACGCGCCGGTGCTGTTGGTGGTGGCCCGTGACGTGACGGACCGGGAGCGCCTGCAACACCAGCTGGTGCACGCACAAAAGATGGACGGCATTGGCCGCCTGGCCGGTGGCGTGGCGCATGATTTCAACAACCTCCTGCTGGCGTTGGGCGGACACGCCGCGCTGGCCGAAGAGCAGTTGCCGCCCGACCATCCCGCCCGGCAGGACATCCAGGAAATCCACAAGGCCGCCTCCCGCGCGGCGGACCTCACCCGCCAGCTGTTGACGTTCTCCCGCCGTCAGGTGACCCAGGCCACGCGCCTGGACCCAGGCGTCCTGCTCAAGGACACCACCCAGTTGTTGCGCCGCTTGTTGGGTGAAGATGTGCGCTTGCAGCTGGAGACCGCCCCCGGCCTGTGGGCTGTGCAAATGGACGCCACACAACTGACCCAGGTCATCATGAACCTGGTGGTCAACGCGCGGGATGCCATGCCGCGCGGCGGGCGGCTGTGCGTGGACCTGTCCAACGTGGACATCACGCCACACGCCGCCAGCGCCACGCCGGATGCGCACGCCGGACCACACGTGTGTTTGACGGTTCGTGATGAAGGCCAGGGGATGGATGAGGCCACCCGCTCCCGGATGTTTGAGCCGTTTTTCACCACCAAGCCCGCCGGGCAGGGCACCGGCCTTGGCCTGGCGGTGTGTTACGGCATTGTGAAGACGGCCGGCGGGCACATCCTGGTGGACAGCGGTCCCCACCGGGGCACCAGCATCCGGGTGTTGCTGCCTCGCGCGCCGGAGGGACCCACCACCACCACCCAGCAGGAACCCCGCATCCCCTCCCATGCACCGGGTGGGGTGGAGACGGTGATGTTGGTGGAGGACGAGGACAGCGTGCGCAACCTGCTGGAACGGGTGCTCACCGCCGCGGGCTACAAGGTGCTCACCTACGCCAGCGGGGATGACGCGCTGGCCGCCATGGCGGTGGGCGGCGCCGCGGTGGACCTCCTCATCACCGACATGGTGATGCCCGGCAAGCAGGGTGATGAGGTGGCGGCGGCCATGCGGGAACGGGACCCCGCGCTCAGGGTGCTGCTCATCAGCGGGCATTCGCAGTCTTCCCTGCTGCAGGGACCGCTCCCGTTTGGCTTCCACTTCCTGGCCAAGCCCTTTGTTCCCCACGTCCTGCTGCGGCAGGTGCGTTCCATCCTGGATGGAACCACTGCGCCGGCAGCCCATGCCTGACGGGGACATGCTAAGGGCATGGCTTCACGGTGACCGGGGGCATGGAATGCGCAAACCACGCAACACGCTGACTCTTCCCACCGCGTTGGCGGTGGTCATCCTGCAGGGCTGCACCGGCACCACCACGCCGGACGGCGGGTCCAGTTCGTCGTCGGGTGGAACCTCCTCCGGTGGTTCATCTTCCAGCACCATGCTGGCGGATGCGGGTCACCGTGATGGCGGCCCACCAGATGCCGGCTGCCAGCCGTTTGAAACGTATGACGCCCTCACCGGGATGTGCGTCCCACTGGCTTGATGAATCACCAGCGGCCCCGTGCGGGCCGCATGACCAACCCGCTTTTGAAGAAAGGACGGCACCCATGCGCGTGCTGCTTTGTGGTGGCGTGGTGGGAATGACGCTGCTGGCCTGCACCGGAGGGAACACCGGTTCATCGTCGTCATCATCTTCAACGTCATCGTCTTCGTCGTCGTCTTCAACATCATCGTCCTCATCCGGCGGTGGGGGCTCCTCCGGGATGGGCGCGCGCCTGCCCGCCGTGTGGTCTACGCCCATGGCCTACGCCGCGGACATGGTTGCGGACGCAACGCACGCCTACGTGGCGTTCACCTACCCCGGCCTGGAGGGCATCCAGAAGATCCAGCTGTCTGACGGCAGCGTCACCACGTTATGGACCCAGCCCGCGCAACGGCTGTTGGATGACGGCAACCAGCTGGTGGTGGTGGCCGGCAACTCCGGAAGCGGCGCGTATGAGATCCACACCATTGCCAAGTCTGGCGGGCCTTCCACGTTGTGGTGCAGCACCAACAGCTACATCTATGGGCTGACGTTGACGCCCACCCGCCTGGTGCTGGCGCAGGGTTTTGACGGCCACCGCCTGGTGGAATGCCCGCGCGGCGGCGCGGTGGTGGACCGCTACGTGGACGCCGCCGCCACGGGCATCATCTCCAAGGTCATCAACGTGGGGGAGGAACTCTTCTTCGCGTCAGGCAAGGACCTCTGGCAGCTGCCAGCGGGCAGCGCCACGCCCGTGGTGCGGCTGACCATCACCGATGATTTCATGGAGAGCCTGACCGCCGACGACACCAACGTGTGGGCCACCAGCGGCATCTACATGAACCCGGGCGGCTATTTTGCCAGCGGCAGCATCTACCGCCTGCCGGTCACCGGTGGTCCGGCGCAAACCATCCTTTCGCTCAACACCGGCGTTCAAGGCCTCACGGTGGGCCCCACCCACCTGTTCTTCTACAACTACGGCGCCAACGCCCTGGGGCGCCTGGTCCGGCTCAACCATGACGGCAGGGATTTCACCGTCCTGGGCTGGGACCGGGGCGCGCTCAACTTCACCCTGGTGGACAACCGTCTGGCCTGGACCGCCTACGCCACCGAGGACCCCTACCCCGAAGGTTCCTGCCTCCGGGTCCTCACCGTGGACCCTTAGGTGGTGTGTTAACGTCCCCACCCATGGCAGATGAATACGCACAGTTTGAGAACTTCCTGGCCCGCGGGGTGCTGTCCAACGCTGACGCCGTGGCCCGGCGCATGGTGGGCCTGCAGCCCGCCGGGGAGCTGGCCAATGTGGCCCTGGCGCGCGTGTTGATGGCCCAGAACAAACCCGCCGACGCGGTGAAGACGCTGCAGAAGATCAACCCTGAGAAAAACCGCTTTGCCACCGCGCTGTGTTTCCTGGGTGAAGCCCACCTCATGCTCAAGGAAGATGCGCCGGCGCAGGCGTGTGCCGCCCAGGCGGTGGCCTTGGCCCCGGACCTTCCGGCCACCTTGCGCCTGCACGGCAAGATGTTGGTCAAGGCCGCCAAACATGATGAGGCCGTCACCACCCTGGGCAACCTGGTGAAGACCGCCGCCGCCGAACCGGAAGACTGGCGCCTCTACGCCACCGCGCTGCGCAAGACCAAACGCCCGGACGCCGCCGTGCAGGCGCTGCAACACGTGCTGGCGGGGCGCCCCAATGACGTCAACGCGTGGATGGACACCATCTCGGCGCGCATGGAAGCGGGTGAAGCAGAAAAGGCCATGACCGAGCTGCAGACGCTCATGACCAAAAACCCCCGCAACGCAGACGTGCTGAAGTTTGCCAACACCATCCGTCAGGCGGGGACCAGCACCTCCAACCCGCTGGCCGGGGAGATTGCCGCGGTCCGGGATGAACTGGACGCCGGAGACCTCCCCGCGGCCAACGCGCGCCTGCAAACGCTGCTCAAGTACCACCGCCCCACGCGTGCCTTGAAGTTCATCATGGAAGAGCTGGCCATGGCCGCGCCCGGCGCCAACCTGGTGGACATCAAGGTGCGCCTCACCGATCTCAACAAACAGTACAAAGAAGCCTGGGAACCGCGCGCGCTCATGGCGGACCTGCTGTTGCGCAGCAACCGCGCCACCGACGCCACGCCCGCCATCACCTACGCCGAAGAAGCGTGGTCCATGAGCGGTGGCAATCCACGCGTGGGCCTGGTGCTGGTGCGCGCCTACAAGACCGCCAACAAGCTGCCCTACGCCAATGCGCTGGCCGCGCAGCTTCGCGCGCTGTCTCCCACCGTGGCCGCGCGCGTGGACAAGATCCTCAAAGGTTGACGCAGCGCGGGCCTCACCAGCGGCCCAGCACAAAACCCAGCACGCCACCGGCCAGCAGCGCCAGCACCACCAGCACCGTGACGTCCCCCACCGTGATGCCCGCCAGCCGGTGCCGCCGGCGCAGGCCTCCCGCACGCGCCACCGTGGACGGGCTGGCCACCGCGTTTCCCATCATGTCTTTTCCCAACAGGTCCTGGCGCACCTTCTTGAGGTTGGCCTGGTCTCCCAGGAACCGCAGCTGCACCAGCCCCACGGTGATGGCATCCCCGTCATGCATCACCGCCTGCGGCACACCTATCCCGTTGACCCGCAGGCCGTTGGTGCTGTTGCGGTCCTCCAACGTGTAGCGCCCGTTTTCCTGCCGCATCACCGCATGGTGCACCGAGACCGAAAGGTCATCCAACACCACGTCATTGTCCCTGGTCCGGCCCAGCTGCGTGGCGCCACCTTTCAGGCGGTGCACCCGGCCCGCACCGGACCCGGTGACCTGCAACAGGTAGCAGGGACCGGTGAACACTTCTTTGCCCGTGGCGCCCACGGCCACCGCCAGGGGGCTGCGTTCCTTGATGGTGCTGGCCTCGGCGTCAAAAGGCTCCAGCGTGAGCCGCAGGGCTTCGGTGTCGGCGGCGGCGGCGTAGGGAATAGGCCGCGGGGTGTTGGGGTTGGGCGGCACCCCGGTGGCAGCAGCAGCCTGGGCCACCGGGGCACCGTCCACCGGCTGGACCATCTTGCCGGCAAAGGGCGTCAACAACCCCGCCAGCTCTCCCGCGTTTTTGGGGCGCTGGTGCGGGTCCACCGCCAACGCGCGTTCCAGCACGCCGCGCAGTCCCTCCGGAAGGTCCGGGATGAGGTGCAGGTGTGCCGCGGGAGTTTCTTTTGTGGTGGCCCACGGCGGCGTGCGGGCATCCCGGATGAGGCTCCCGCTGGCCAGCGTGAAACACACCGCGGCCAGGGCAAACACATCCGATTGCGCTTCAGCGCGCTCTCCCAAAAGCTGCTCCGGCGCCAGAAACGCCATGGTGCCCATGACGTGACCCACCTGCGTGAGCTCCAGGCCGTCTGCCACCAGGCACACGCCAAAGTCCCCCACGCGCACGCGCCCCTGCCGGTCCACAAAGATGTTGGACGGCTTGATGTCCCGGTGCACCACGCCCTGTTCATGCGCGTGTCCCAACGCCAGCGCGGCGTCACGCGTGATGCGCACTGCCTCAGACAGCCACAGCCGCCCGCGCCGCATCAACAGGTCATGCGCGTTGAAGCCATCAATGAACTCCATGACAAAATACAACAGGGGCATGCTGTCCCCCGTCTGGTGAACCCCTTTGAGGACAAGGTTCACAATGCCGGGGTGGGTGAGGCGGGACATCACCTCGGCTTCACGCTCAAACCGTTCACGCGCCCGGTGGATGTTCTTCCCCAACAGGTGGGGATCCAGCACCTTGAGGGCCACGTCCGGGCCACCTTCGGCGTGGCGCGCCAAAAACACCGTGGCCATGCCCCCGCGCCCCAGCAGGGACACCAGCCGGTAGGGACCAATGGTGGCCGGCCACCCCCGGGGGATTCCCCGTGGCGAGGTGAACACGTCGTTCTCATTGGATGAGGTGACGGGCGGTGACACGGTCACGCTTCCTCCACGTTGCGCAGCACCCATCAACGTCACAACCCAGGCCCAACACAACCGGCATTCACCCCGGCGGCCACTCCATGGGACGTCCACCCAACACATGCACGTGCAGGTGCGGAACCGCCTGGCCCGCGTCCAGCCCCGTGTTGATGACCAACCGGTAGCCCGAGTCTTTGAGGCCCAGCTCCAACGCCACGTGCCGCGCCAGCATCATCATGCGCCCCAACAAGCGCTGGTCTGACAACGTGATTTTGAGGTCCGCCACGCTTTGGACGTGCCGCTTGGGCACCACCAGCACATGCACCGGAGCCTTGGGGTGGCGGTCATGGAACGCCACAAAAAGACGGTCCTCGTAGGCCTTGCGGCTGGGGAGCTTGCCCGAAATGACGTCACAAAAAACGCATTGGTCCGCCATCCAGCCAACCTAGCAGAAAGAACATCGAACATGGAGAAAGTGGCCGGCAGGTGCTCCGGCAACGGCAATATTTTCTGCAAAAGGACCGGGGGTTGGGCCCACCCGCGGGCCCAACCCCCATCCTTCAACCGCCCAGCATTCAAACCTTCAACAGGTCAGGGCACGTTGGGGCACAACACGGCGCCAGACGGGATGGCAAACGTGGGCGTGGTGTCATCAATGGACTCCACAAACGCCACCAGGTCCGCCACGTCCTGCGCGCGTGTGGTGGCATTGGCCAGGAAATTCACGTTCCCCGCCGTGGTGTGTGCGTCATACGCCGGGCTGAACAGCTCGGTGAGGGTCTGCACGCTCCCGTTGTGCAGGAACGGGCTGCCGTAACGCGCGCCCAACAGGGACGGGGGATTGAATCCCTTGCGGCCCTGCGCCTTGTTGGCCGCGGCCATGTTCTGGCGGATTTCAAACGGATCATTCTCATCATACGTGCCCACGTTGCGAACCACGCAGGCAATCCGGTCCAGGCTGGGGGTGGGAACGCCGGTACCCGCCGGCAAATCGTCAGTGGCCACCACGGTGGTGTCGGTGTTGAACGCGTTGGGCGTGTAGGTCACCGTGCGGGCGCGTTCGGCGGCAAAACCGCCGGTGTTGCTGAGCGGGTCATACGGAACGCGGCTCACCGTCCACTTGCTGCCGCTGTGGCACTGCGTACAGCGGCCACCCTCCGGAGCCCCCGCGCCACCCTGGTCAAACAACAACCGGCCACGCGCCACATTGCCCACGTTTTGCGGTGAGGCCGGCGTGGGAATGAGCAGGCCAAACGCATCAATGGCATCCCAGTCCTTGTCCACGCTCACATCACGCACAATGGCCTTGGTGGAGTTGCGCAAGAACTGGGCGGGCGCACCACCGGGACCCGCGGTGGCCAGGTTGATGCGGCTGGCGGGGTTGAGATCCAGCGCGGTGACAATGGCGCCCACGCCGCCGGACACGCCGCGGGTGTTGAGCTCAAAGTCATGCATCTCATCAAACACCGCCGTCCAGTTGAGCGCGCGTTGATCCGCCGCGTTGGGGGCACCGTTGGCCAGGTCTCCCGCCTTTCCAAACATGCTGTCCATGGACACCGTCTGGCGCGGGCCCGCCGCAAAATACCAGGTGACGTTGTCACTCAAGGAACCGTTGTTGGGGTGACACGCCAGGCATCCCACCATGCCGTTGTTGCCCCAGCGCGCAATGGAGGTGAGGAAGAAACGCTTGCCCTGCAACACCTTGTCCTCCGGCGTACCCGCCACCGGAAGTGCGGCGCTGTTCACCGTGGTGGCCGCGGTCTGCGAGGAGAAATCAATGACCTGCAGGCTGTGGGAGACGTCATTGACCACATAACCGCGGATGCCGTTGGCCCCATGGCTGATGGTGATGCCGCGCGGTGCCTTCTCCAGGGAGATGAAGTTGTTCACGCGGCTGCCAAAGCCACCGGTGCCCACCTCATTGTTGAGGGACCCATCCGCGTTGAGGCGCACGCGCACCACCGCGTCCGACGCTACGGAGGCAATGTACGCAATGGTTGAACCCGGAACAAACGCAATCCCGGACAGCACGCTCATGTAGCGGATGGCGCCGGTCTTCCCGTTCATCTCCGCGTTGAGGTTCACGCGTTCCAGTTCGGTGCCGCTGGTGAGGTCCAGGGTGATGAGGAACGGAACTGTGTTCTGGCTGCCCGCCACCGTGATGGGACCGGCGTCCGGGTTGGTGTTGCTGGCGCCGGGGCCAGGGGCGCCCTTGGGGCCCGCGCCCAACGCCAACACGTGCGCGCGGTCACCTTGCACCCAGACGTCTGACAACTGGTTCATGAACGCGCCGGCGCCAAAGGACGTGTCTGCTTCCGGCGCCAGATCCACGCGGCGGGTGATGGTGCCGGTCATGTTGAGCAACGCCACCACGCCCAGGCCGCTCACATCCACGTCGGCCGGGGTGCCCACGGTGACGGGTTCGTAATAGAACAGCGGAACCACCACCGTTTCATCCCCGTCCTGGCTGTTCTTGTTGTTGGTGATGCCCACCGCCACCGCCGCCGCGTTGGGCGGCAGCGCGCCTCCCGCCGCCGAAGCTGCGCCGCGCAGGTTCACCGTGGTCACCGCCGCCAGGTTGGCGCCCGTGGTGTCCACGTAGACCACCACGCCATCCAGACATGCCACCACCAGGCGCGCACCGCTGGGAGACAGGGCCAGGCCAAATGGCTCGGCGCACACACTCAACCCGGCAGATGAGACCGGCGTCACGCTGTCTGTCCCGGTGATCTTGTGGATGCCATCCGCCGCGCTCACAAACGCGGTGGTGCCGTCCGGATGGAACACCACGCTGCGCGGGTCCGGCAGGTTCACGCGCGAGGACACGGTGTTGGTGGCGGTGGACATGAAGCTCACGCTTCCGGCGTCACGGTTGGTGGCGGCCACCACCGTGTCCGTCTTGTTGATGTCAATGGCGGTGGCGCGGCTTTCCCGCGGCAGTTCCAACGGGACGTTCTGGCAGCTGCAGGGCGTGGTGGTGTTGGAGAACGCGCAGAACTGTGACGCATTGCACGCCGGCGTGCAGGTGGGTGCTTCCGGGTCACACAACACCGGAGCGCCGGACGAGCTGCTGGCGCCACCCTGGCTGGACCCGGGCGCACTGCTGGAATCCACCGCGCCGCTGGAGCCCGCCTGCGAAGAGCCCGGCTGGGATGTGGCGCCGCTCACACCGGAGGAACCACCCCCGCCGGAAGATACGTCTCCTGACGACGATGAAGAGGAAGAGGATGACGAAGAAGACGTGCTGCTGGAGGTGTCTTCCCCGCCGCTGTTGTTGGTGCAGGCCACGCTGGCCGCGGTGGCCAACAGCATGGTCAAGGTCCATGGAGCATGTGTTTTCATGGTGGAACTCCTCAAGTGACAGCGCACACACCTCCCCACGCGCCCGGAAGATGTTCCGGGCCGCGGGTTTGCGGGTGCGGGTTGGAAGGGTGACGGCGTGGGCAGCCCGTCACGGGGAGCTGCACGGCCGGTTGTTGATGCCTTGGTGTATCTGTTGTGGCGGGCGCGGGCCCACTACCAAGTTGTTATGGGCACCATAGTGACCCGCTATGATGTGGGGGTGTCCGCCGTCACGTCAGAAAACGTGCGGGTCCAGGCCACGCCCAAACGTTGTCAGCTCGTCTTTGAGCAACGTGGCGCCGCGGGTGCGGTGGAGGTCACCGCGGTACAGCAGGTGGATGACGTCGGGGACAAACGGCATGCTGGGATGGAGGCAGCGCATCTTGCCGTGCTGGCCATATTCGGCCACGCGGCGCGGCAGCAGTCCCACCCCCAGGCCCGCCAGCGTCAGGCTCTTCACCAGCTCCAGGTCTCCACACGCCAGCTGCCGCTTGGGCAACACGTCCATGCGGCCCAGTTGTTCCAACACCTCCTGACACTGCGTCACCCTGGAGGCGTAGATGACCTGGCCATCACGCAACAACGCACGCGCACCAGCCTCATCCAGTGGGGCCGGCACCAGCGACGACGCAACCACCACGTCCATGGCGTCATGGAACAGCGGCACAATGACCAGGTCTTCATGCGGCTGCGCGTTGACCGCCAGGCCAAAATGCACGTCACGGTTGATCACCGCATCCGTCACCGCGCGTGAGGTTCCATTCCACAACGAAAGTTCCAGGCGCGGCGCGCGCGCGGCAACATGACGCAGGAACCCCGGAAGAAAATACGCCCCCAGGCTTTCATGGCAGCCCAGGACAAAACGGCCGCCTTCATCCGTTTGCATCCCGTGGATGCGTTGCCGCGCCACGTCCAGAAGCGTGAAAACCTCCTCGGTGCTGGCCAGCAGTTCTTTCCCGGTGGCGGTGAGCGAAACACCCTGGTGGTCCCGCACCAGCAACGTGGTGCCCAGTTCTTCTTCCAGGTTGCGCATGGCCACCGTGAGGGACGGTTGGCTCACGCGCAGCGCCTTGGCCGCCTTGCCCATGCTGCCATGGCGCGCAATGGCGTGGAAATACCTGAGGAGCTGAAGTTCCACGCGCGTTTTCTCCAGCCGCAGACTTCTCAGACGGCGTTCACAGCAAAAATCCCTTGGTGGCCAGCACCGCACCCAGAACCACCGCGCCCACACCCGTCACACCCGCCACGCCGGCGGCTGCTCCCAACACGCCACAAAGCGCCAGCACGCTGTAGTAGATGTTCACCATCAAGGGCCGGTTGAACAGCGCTTCTGAACCGGGGCTGTCCACCGCCACAAACAACAGCCGCGCGCTCACCAGCGCCACCACCAGGCCCACCAGGCTGGCCACACCCAACCCCAGCACCACACCGCCGGCCACCAGCGTGGCCGCGGCCAGCGTGCGCCAGATGAACACGTTTCCCTCGTCACGCGGCGCAGCCTCCGGGAGCACCAGCGGCGGCGGAGGGGGCGGAGGCTCCGGGGCGGGCTCCACATCCGGTGGCAACGGAGACGGCGGGGGCACAAGGTCCGCCGTTGTCTCCAAGGGCATTTCCGGCCCGGGTTGTCCGGTTGGTGTCTGCGCCTCCGCCGGCGCTTCTTCAGCGGGCGCCTCCCCGTCCTCATCCTCCGCGGCGGCGTCCGGGTCCGGTGGCGGTGGTGGCGGCGTGGGTGGTGCCAGCTCCGTCAACGCGCGCGTCCGCTCCTCGGCCGGCACGGTGATCTTCAGCGGCGCCCGGGCGTCACCGGCGCGGGCCAACGGCGTGCTGCGCGCGTTGCGCGCCTCCAGCACCACCTCCATCACACCTCCCTCGGCGGGGAAGGACTCCCACCACGCGCGGTCGGTGATTCGGGCGGGAACCATGGCGCGCCCTTCGGTGGGCAGCTCCTGCTTCTGGTAGATGGACGCACCCGCCACGCGCACAAACAACACCAGCGTGCTGGCCTCTTCCGGGTGGCCCTGCAGGTACACAAACAGCGTCGTGCCCTGGACCCCCGCCACGCTCAGCGCAATGCCATGGTCCGCCTGGTAGGCCGCCGCGCGTTGCTGGAATGCCGCGCGCAACGGTGGCGGCGTCTCCAGGCGGTCCGGCGTGAACAACGGGCGCAACCTGAGCACCGCATCAAAGGACTCCTGCGCAAGGTCCTCCTGCCCCATGGTGTGGCGGATGACGCCCCGGTACCAGTGCACATCGGCCAGCTCGTCCTCCTTGAGCTCCGGGGACAACTCGGCGCGCTCCAGCCGCAACAACGCCGTGCGAAAGTCCCCCTTGGCCAACATCTCCCTTGCCGCATCAATGTCCGGGTGCGCCAGCGCGCTGGTGGACCACACCAGCGCCACCACAACCATCCACGCCACCACCGCACCACGCATGCGCCGCCCGTCTTCAAAAACCGCAAGACCCGGCCACAATCATGCCGGCAGCGGGGGCCGTGCAACCGCTGCTGGGTCTTGACGCTGCCCCGGCGCGGGCGGTCTCATGCCCTCCCTTGCGGCACCGGGACGGTCGGATGCATCCATACATGGCAAAACACGCGCGGCTGGTGACGTTGCTGGTGGCGGCGCTGCCGTTGCTGTGGGCCTGTCCCGGTGAACCCACGTGCACCCGGGACCGGGATTGTCTGCCGGAGAACACCTGTGATGCCCGCGGAATCTGCGTCAAACGCACCGCGGCTGCGGGCAGTTCCAGCAGCGGTGGATTGAGCAGCTCGGCCACACCATCCAGCTCAGCGGGTGAGTCCTCCAGCAGCCTGGAGCCATCATCCTCCAGCAGTGCGGCGTCTTTGGATTCAAGCAGTGCGGCCGCGTCATCATCGTCGCTTGTTGCGTCAGCATCTTCCTCCTCCGCAACCTCGCTCGCATCGTCGCTGGATTCTTCATCATCATCATCATCATCATCATCATCGTTTGGCTCAACGTCGTTTGGCTCAACGTCATTGCCCGCATCGTCCTCCTCCATGGGGTCTTTGTCGTCGTCTGCGGCAGCGTCCACCTCTTCTGGCGCCGCAAGCTCCAGCAGCCAGGGCAGTTCCACCTCCACGTCATCTTCCAGCGGGGGAGTGCTGGTCTTTGAGTTTGATGTGGCCACCGCGCAGCAACCGGAGGCCGCCGGGACAGCACAGGCACCGGTGCGCGCCACGTCAGGCAGCGTTCCCGCCGGCGGGGCCACGGTTGGGTTCCACGTTGTTTCAGCGCTCACCACCGCCACCGACACTGCGGATTACAACATCACTGGCGGCGTGTTGTCCTTCACCGCCGGACAGACCACGCCCACCAACATCACCATCACCCTGGTCTCTGACGGCGTGGCCGAGCCGCCCGAACACCTGGTGCTCCAATTGGATGCGCCTTCGGTTGGCATGCTGGGAACAACCACCACGTTCATCCTGACCATCACCGATGTGTTGCCCGGCCAGGTCCTCTCTCTTGGTGCAAGCGCCGCAACGCGTCCCGGACCGTCGGTGGCGCTGTCTGGGGACACCCTTGCGGTGGGTGCACCGGACGCCACCACCGTCAACGGCGCCACCGGCGAGGTGCTGATCTACACGCGCAGCAACGTGGCCTGGACGGGGCCCGCGCGCATCCCTGGCGTCAGTGCGGGTGAAGCCTTTGGTGCAAGTGTGGCGTTGTCCGGCAACGTGCTGGTGGTGGGCGCGCCGTTGCACACCAGCAGCGTCCAATCCGGTGCGGCGTACGTGTTTGAACACAACGGCACCACCTGGGAACAACACGCGGTGCTCTTGCCGCCAACCCCGGTGGCCGGGGACAGGTTTGGTGCCGCAGTGGCGATTTCCGACGTCACGGCGGCGGTGGGCGCGCCGGACCAGGGGATGATGGCGGGCGCGGTGCACCTGTTCCGCCGCACCGGGCCGCTGCAATGGCCGCCGCTTGTGACCGTCACCGCGTTGCATCCCCACGCCAATGACCGTTTTGGCGCGGCGGTGGCATTGGAGACTGGCAGCGTGTTTGGCGGCCTGACGTTGGCGGTGGGGACGCCGGGAGATGGCAGCGCCACCACCGGCGTTGTGGCCAATCTCACCAATGAGGACACCCAGACGTTGCCGCAGTTCATACGCTCCGGCGCGGTGTACGTGTTTGAGGACAACGGCGCGTTCAACCTGGTGGCGTACGTCAAACCCGCCAACACCTTTGCGGACATGGCCTTTGGAACCAGCGTGGCGCTCCATGAAGACCGCCTGGTGGTGGGCGCACCGGGGGAGATGAGCAACGCCACCGGCGTGGGCGGGCCCCAGGCAGACACCAACCGGACGTTGTCCAACGCCGGCGCCACGTTCTCCTTCACGCGTGCCACCCCGGGCCTGTGGGCCGCCGAGGCCTCCTTCAAGGCCACCAACACCGGGGCCGAAGACCGTTTTGGAACCAGCGTGGCACTCAGCGGGATCTGGCTGGTGGTGGGCGCGCCCAACGAGGACGGCAGCCTGACGGTCCCCCACGCGACGCTGGGGGATGATGGGCGCAGCAATTCTGGCGCGGTCTACGTGTACGTGCTCAACGGCGCCATCTGGACGGGTTTGGGGGTGCTCAAGGCCCAGGATTCGGTGGTGGACGGGCGCTTTGGGACAACCGTGGGGGCCTCTGGCAGCACCGCGGCGGTGGGAGCGCAGCTGCCGGGGTTGGGTGCGGCGTACGTCTTCCAGTAGGGTGCCGCGCACGCATGATGGAACCCTTTGGCCGGTACGTGCTTCTGGAGAAGATTGCCAAGGGCGGCATGGCGGAGGTGTTCCGTGCCGCGGCCATGGGCACGTCCGGTTTCTCCAAGATGGTGGCCATCAAGCGTGTCTTGCCGCATCTGGCTGAAGAGGCGGACTTTGTGACCATGCTGGTGGACGAGGCGAACATTGCCTCGACGCTGAGCCACCCCAACATCCTGCAGGTGTTGGACCTGGGCCAGCAGCACGGCCAGCACTTCATTGCCATGGAGTTTGTGGCCGGCCGGTCCATGGACGCGCTGTTCAGCGCGGCCAACCGCAAGGGTGTGATGCTCCCGCAGGAGGTCACCACGTTCATTGTCACCCAGGCGCTGCATGGATTGGCGTTTGCGCATGACAAGACGGACGCATTTGGCAAACCCGCGGGCATCATCCACCGTGACGTGAGCCCGCAGAACATCATGGTGGGCTTTGATGGCGGCGTGAAGCTTGCGGATTTTGGCATTGCCCGCGCCGCGGATCGGACCACGCATACTGCGGCGGGGACCATCAAAGGCAAGCCCGGCTACATGAGCCCGGAGCAGCTCAACGGCGGGGATGTGGACCAACGGTTGGACATCTACGCATTTGGCGTGGTGCTCCACGAATGTTTCACCCAGAAGCGCATGCGCAAACCCGGACCGGACGCGCAGGTGTTGGCCAACGTCATGGCGGGGACGTATCCGCGGTTTGAAGAGGTTGGGGTGAACGTGCCGCCGCAGCTGGCTGCGGTGGTGTACCGGGCGCTGGCCCCCGTTCCGGTGGACCGCCTGCAAACCGCGCGCATGTTTGCCAGCGCGCTGGAAGCGGTGTCCCGGGACCTGGGGTGGCACTGCACTCCGTCGGTGGTGGCGTCCTGGATGGCCAGGCTGTTCCCGGAAGAATTGGAAGCGGAGCGCCAGTCCCAGCTGCATTTTGCCCAGTTGCTGCGCAACCCCAATGCAGACCTGGCGGGCCTGGTGGACGCCGCACAGGGCCCCGCGGGGCAGGAGCAGACCAAGCGCTCCCCGGGACGGGCCGCACAACCGGACGGCACCGCCACCGCCACGCTGCAACCCACCGAACTGATGTTCACCGGCTCTGTCACCAGCCCCACCGCGCCGGACGTGGACAACCAGACGCGCCACGGGATGGTGCCTCCGCGCAACGGCCCGCCGTGGACGCTGGTGGCGGTCCTGGCGCTGGGCCTTGTGGCCGCCGGCGTGGCGTTGTTGCGGCCCAACCCCGTGGTCACTGCGCCCGTGGTGCAAGGCAATGAACCCACCGCCGCGGCAAGCCCGGCCAAGGCCGGCCCACTCACCATCCAGTCCAATCCACCTGGCGCGCAGGTGCTCATTGACGGCGCGCCACAGGCCCAGCCCACACCGTTGACAGTGTTGGACCTCACCCCGGGACAACACGTGGTGCTGGCGCGCCGTCCCGGGATGGTGGCCACGCAACAAACGGTGGTGCTGACCGGTGGCGTCGGTACTTCGGTCACGTTGGTGCTGACGCCGGAAGTGTCCACCGCGCCCCTGGACCGCCACGGCACCAACCGCAAACCCGGCAACCGCACTTCCAAGCCCGGCGCCGCCGAGCCGGAGCCCGCCGAAGAACTTCCCGGAAAGCTCACGTTGACCAGCCGGCCGTGGGGGACGGTGAGCGTGGACGGCGTGGACACCGGGAAGTTCACGCCGGTCATGGGGCTGCCGCTGTCCGCCGGGAAACACACCATCCGGCTGCACAACAGCGAGGAGAACGTAGAGGCCGTCTTCACCGTGGACATCCAGGCCGGCCAGGAACTCAGCGTGAGCCGGGAACTCAAGTAGGCAGCAACGGGAGGGGAACCATGACGGACGCAACACGCAACGCATGGAAACGCCAGGCGGCAATGGCCGCGCTGCTTTGTGTTTCGGCGTGTTCTACCGAGGTGGACCTGCCGGCGCTGGGAATCCACTACGCGCCTCCATCCGGCGTGAAGGTGACGTCGGAAAATGCTGGCCCACCGGTGGTGGTGCAATTCAGCGGTGGTCTGGAGATACGCCGTGGACAGGGCACACTGCCCGCGCTTGATGCGGAGAAGCTGGCGCCGCTGCTGGCTCTGGCGCTGGAGAAGACCGGACTGCCCGCGTTGGCCACCCCGCCGGTGGATGCGCGCGCGGGCACCTGCCCATTGGGCCCGGTGGCCCGGTATGAAACGCGTGGTTCCAACCGGAAGATCTTCTACGTGGTCCCCCAGGGCACCACGTTCCTGGTGCTGGTGTTCACGCCGGAAACCAGCGACGGAAAAGCCGACGCAGCATTTGAACGGTCGCTTGGGACGTTGCGCGCGTTGTGACGCCCACCACACAAATCCCGTTGGACACCATCACGCAACGTTTCCGTTGACAGCCACGCACTGCAATTTCAGTGTTGGGTCCATGCACAACACCCACCGGGTACCCCTGTTCAGGGCGGCCATGTGTGCTTTTGCCATCTCCGCCTGCACACCCACCTCCACCCCGGAGGACGCGTCCGTCGCTGGAGACGCGGCAACCACCGGTGACGCCGCGGTGCTGGATGCTTCCCGGCCGGACGCCGCGGCACTCCCGGACGCCAACATGCGCGTGGACGGCGGGCGGGATGCAGGCGCCGGGTTGGACGCGGCCCAGCCCGCAGACGCGGCGCAGCCCGCAGACGCCGCGGTTTCGGACGCCGCCGTCCCGGATGCTGCGTTGTCACCGGACGCATCCACCGGGATGGACGCAGGCCCACCGCGGGACGCAGCAACAGCCACCGACGCGGCGTTGACCGTGGATGCACACGTTCACACGGCGGACAGTGGCTTCTCCACCGACGCGGGCGGTGTGCTGGGCATCCGCCTCAACGGGCGGTGTGTTCCCATATGCCTCACAGATTCTGACCCGGATGGAAACGGCAACCGCGACGGGTGGGGCTGGGAGAACCAGCAATCCTGTGTGATGCCCTACAACCCGCTGGCGGATTCGGAACCATTTTGTGACACGCCGTTGCCCTGGGCCCCGCATGATGCCGTCCCCGCCACGGTGGCTGACCAGACCACGCACGTGGCGGTGCTCCCACGGCCGCAGCACATCACCGTTGGCCCGCCCAGCAACTGCCCCCATACCCAGGCCGGCCTGGTGGACTGGAACCCCGCATGGGTGGACGGCACCGGAGTGGCCACCATCCCCAACAACACGCGCGCATTGTTGCGCGGCAACACCCAGCTGCAGGCCACCACCCTGCTGCGTGAGCTGTGGATCCCCGCCGGCAGCGAGCTCATCTTTGATGACCGTGACGCCAGCTTCCGCGTGCGGGATGTGCACGTCCAGGGTGCGTGGCGCATGGGGTCACCCACCTGCCGCCTGCAGAGCCGCATTGAGATTGTCTTTGACAGCGACGAGAACCTGGCCGACCCATCGGTCCGCCAGGCCATCCACACCCGCGGCGGCCTGGGCATGATGGTGGAGGACGGCGCCACGCTGGACGTGTTTGGGCGGCTGTACCAACCCACGTGGACGCGCCTGGCGCAGACGGCCAGCGCCGGCACCACCACGCTGAACCTGGCAGAAGCCGTGGACTGGGAGCCCGGCCAACAGCTGGTGGTGGTGACCAGCGCCATGCGTGACTACCCCTATTCCGATGAGAACGAGGTGCGCACCATTGCATCTGTCACAAACGGCAGGACGGTGACGCTCACCGCGCCACTCACGTTCCTCCACTACGGCGGCGCCGAATACCAGGTGGAGGTTGGCCTGCTGAGCCGCTCCCTGGTGTTCCGCACGCAGGACACGGTGCTGCAGCAGGCGCCCACCTTTGGTGGACACATCCTGGTGCGGCACGCGCTGGGCCGCGTCTCCGGCGCCGAGTTGCGCGGCATGGGCCAGCAGAACCACCTGGGGCGCTACCCGCTGCACTTCCACCACGCTGGGGACGCGTCCTTTGCGTCCTATTTCACGGACAACGCCATCTGGCAGTCCAACTGGCGCGCGGCGGTCATCCACCGCACGGACAACGCCGTGGTGTCCCGCAACGTGGCCTTTGATGTGTTTGGCCACGCCTACTACCTGGAGGACGGCGTGGAGATGGGCAATGACATCTCCTTCAATCTCGCGGCACGCATCAAGATCCTTGGCCCCACGGACACCCCATCGCTGGAGGCGCTGGGAGACAGTGCGCAGGAGGGCTTCTACCTGCTGGAATCCCCGGAATATTCCAACCCGGCAGACCGCGCAGCGGCGGGTTTCTACATCACCAACGGGAACAACCACGTCATTGGCAACGCCGCGGCGGGAGGCTTTGCGGGCTACTCACTGCCCAACCTTCCGCAGGCGCTCAACGGAAGCGCGCAACGCATCCTCCCGTACCACTACGGGGCGGCGCACTTTGATGGAAACTCGGCACACAGTGCGGGGTACTTCTGGCATGAAGCGGGCTGCGTCTATGCCGGCGGCGTGCTGCAAACAGTGGACGTGGGCGGGGTGCCCACGCTGCAGTACCAGAGCGGCCGCCCCAGCTGGGACCGGCAACGCCAGGGGCTGGACGTCTTCTCCAACACCAAGACGTTCCTATGCACCGTGGGCATCACGCACTGGGGCCGCGCTTCCCGAGTCACCAACCTGGAGACGCATGACAGCCATCTGATGGCCAAACTGTTTGGCTCGGCCTCCATCCAGGGCGCGGTGTTTTCCGGGCAGTCACCACACACTTCCGCCCTCACCTTTGACTGGCGTATGGGCATGTACCGTCGGGGATTCCAGTTCTATGACACCGGCACGCAAACGGTGCTGCGGGACATTGTGTTCCGGGACATCCACCCGCACCCGCAGGCGGGGGGCCAACCGGCGGATGACAACTGCGCGCTGTACACCATGACCCACTCAGACCAGTTCACGCCGCAGTTCATGAACGTCACTGCGGGCCTGCATTTTGTGAACGTGGATGAGAGCCAGCGGTTCTGCCACAACAACAGCGGCACGTTGTCCGCCCGCAACTTCAACCTGTTGGATACCGACGGGTCCGCCACCGCGCTGCCGGGTCAATCCCTCCCGGCCGGCCCACGCATTGTGGGCGCGCGCTACGCGGACTCCTGGCACCTCTCAAACACCTGCGTGGCGCATGACACCTGGGGCCTGTGGATGTGCCCGCAAACCGGGACGCAGGGCATTGCGTCCATTGCCGTCTTCCCGCGGCAGGGGACGCGCGTCACCATGTACGCCATCCACGGCGCGGTGCTGGGGGACAACTGGTACGCCACCAACGCCTCCTATGATGGCTCCCAGATCACCGGACCCTCCGGCGTGGGCTGGCACCACGCGTTCACGGGCGGCGTCCCGGAGACGGTGGGCGTTCACGCCATCCAGGTCCCGCAGGACAGCTTTGTGTTGTTGTCCCTGAGCCTTCCGCCAGGCGTGCAGTGTGATGTGCTGGACATGGGCTGGCAGCCGGTGGCGGATGTGAACGCGCTGCTGGCATCCACCACGCCGGTGTACACCACGCAGGACAACACGTGTTTTGTGCGTGTGCCCTACACCAATGTGGGGACGTTTGACGCTGCGGGGCTGAGCGTCCCCAACCAGTCATGGAATGGCTTCTCCTCCACCACGGGCTTCACCATCCACACAGGGTGTTCTGCGTCGCTCCCGGCTTGTTCGGCGGTGGTGTCCGCGGTTCCGGTGTTCTGATGGAGTGGCGGGGCGGGGGCCTTGGCGGCGCCCTTCGGCTGGGAGGCCACACGGGTGGCAACTGGTGGATGGTGGGCCCGCAGGAGGCCGGCTCTACGACGACGCGAATGCCCCGAGTCAGGCGCCCGTCAATGCCCGTTGGTCTGAAACGACTGGACCATCAACACCGATCCATTGATGTTCTCTCCCACCGCCGGGGCCAACGCGCCCTCCCCCTGGTAGGCCCCCGCGTTCTGGACCCGGATGCAACTGCAGGACGGTTCGGTGGTGCACCCCACGCGCGGGACGCACAAACCCGGCGTCACTGCCGCACTGGCAGACGGGAGCGGCGTGCGGGCGAGGGCGTAGGTGCTCACACATGCGGCGTCCGTGGCGCTGTAGGTCCCAGCCAGCGCCACACAACCTGCTGCTTCAGTCACGTTGGCCGGCCATGTGTGCTGCGCCAGGATGGGCGCAGCCCCAAGTCCCATGGTCCACACGGCGGTGTTGGCCAACGCGTAGTCCAGCAACACGCACTCCCCCGTGCAGCGCCCAATCCTGCCCTGGGAGGGTCCCCAGACCCACAACGGGTCCGTCTGGGCAGTCCATTGGTTCTCCAGGTCCGCTTCCATGGCCGTGGTGGGGCGCCGTCTGTTGAGCACCAGCTCACCGGAGAGGTCCACGGCAGGCTCCAGCGTTGCGGTGCTGGGGCTGGTGGGCAGGCAGGCCCCATCCAAGCCGGCAAAGGGGTTGCCGTTGACACAGGCGGTGGTGGGACCGCCCAGGCGCAGCACCCCGTGGAACTCCAGGCCACCGGTGATGTTCTGGACTGCCAGTCCCTGCGCGCCGTTGTTGGCGCTCACCAGGTCGTGGACCTGCGTGGTTTGTGAACCGGTCACCGCCTGCGCCAGCAACACACCGGTGGTGCCCGCCCCGTAGGACAACACGCTGGACAAACGTCCCTCGGTCACATCCACCAGCCGCACATTGCTGGCGCCATTGTGGGCCGCGGTGACCTCGGCCACCAGGATGCGGCTGCTGCCCACCACGTCCACACCATAGCTGGTGTTGTGCGCGGCAAGCACCCGCCGGAACACGCCGCCGGCCGAACTTTCCACCTTCAACCCGTTCAAGCAGTTGGTGAACTGCCCACCCAAAAGGACCGCCCGAGGGGACGTGGTGACGTAAACCCCCGCCCCAAGGGGCCCGCAACGCGCCACGCGCACCTGGGTCATCCGGACGTCACTGGAGCCGGTCACCTCAACGCCATTGCCCGTGGCGCCTTCCACACGAACGGTATCCAGCAGGACACTCCCTGCGGTGTTGGCCGCCACGGCACGAACATCAATGCCGGTTCCGGGGTTGAACACCCAGACCCGCTCCAGCTTCACCCCTTGCCCAGAAACCACAGCCACACCCGTTGGGATTCCATTGCTGGTCACCGTGACGTCACGCAGCTCCACGCTGTTGCCGTTGTTGACCGTCACATGCGCCGTTGCCTGCGTTGGGGAGGACAGGGTGACCTCGGTCCCCAACACGCCACGCGTGTTGTTCAACGCAAGGTGACCCACAATGTGCAGTTCGTGCAGGCGCACGGCGGATGTGTTGATGGTGATGCCCGCCACTGCCGTGGCGTATTCGCCTTCCAGCCAGGACTGGCTGGCCAGCGGTGCAAGGTTGATCTCCACGGCAGGGTCAGTTGCGGCCATCAATGGCGTGGTGACCGCCACCAGGCCCCGGCCCACGTTGAGATCCGGACCAGCCTGCGGTGTGAGCACCACCACCAGCGGGTCCATCCCCTGGGAGACCGTGTCCACCGGCGTAGGCGGGTCCACCACAATGCGGTCACTCCACCAGGCCACCCCCGGGGTGGACTGCAAGACCAGCGTGTTGGTGGTGTCCCGCACCTCCAGCACCAGGTCCGTTCTCCACTGCGCCGCGGCGGCACCATCCCACTCCAACAGGTCCTTCAACCCCTTCCCCCTTTCAAACCCCATGCTGATGATTTGCACCGGTGTCCCCGGAAAACACTGCCAAACAAAGATGCCCGCCGAATCCCCAAACGTCAGGGTGTTGCACTCCGTCTGGCCGGGAACCTCCATCCGGCGGTGCACGCCCGCGTGCACACAGTTGGACAGGTTCACCATGTCCACGGTGGGACACGACAGGTCCTGCGTGGGTGGCGTGAACAAACCGTTGGGGTCCACCCAGCTGTTGAACGCGGTGCGCGTAGGAACCGTGGGCTCCACCGCTCCAAAACCGGCGCCGCCGCTGCTGCTGGAAGAAGATGCGCCACTGGAGCTGGACACCCCGCCGGATGACGACGACATTCCGAACCCACCGTCCGGTTGGGGCGGGACACACTCCGGGCAGTCCTGGGGGAGGGTGAGGAACACGTCCCCCAACAGGTTGAGCCCCGGGCGCAGAATGACGCCGTCAAACACGTACGGCAGAAGCCCGGCTTCTTCATCCGCCGCAACCTCCAGCCGGTACGCGCCACCCTCCACACATCCCACCATCACCAGGTCCAGCCCTTGCGCCTGCAACGGCGCACTGGTGCCGCACGCCACCAGCCCAGCAGCGTTACCCAGTGGCACCAACCGCGCGGTGATGTTCCCGGCGGCATCCACATTGGGCGGCGCAAACACCGTCAACTGCGCGGTGGCCGGCTGCGTGGGCGTGTTGGTGTCCACGGTGATGGTGCCCACGTCACGCTGCTGGCCTGGCGTCAGGGTGTGCGGCCCGGACGCCACGGCGTGCGCTCCCACGGCGGCCAGCACCGTCCAGTCTCCCGGGCCCAGGCCTTCCAGGCTCACGCGTCCGGCGCCGTCCGGCGTCACCAGGCCGCGTGGGTCCGGGCGCGCATTTTCGCCCGCGCCCTGCAGCACGCCAACGCGCACGTCCTGCAGCACACCTGGACCAGCCAACGCCACCGTTGCAGCAAGGGAGGCGGGTGGCAGCAGTTCCAGTTCTCCCAGGTTGATGGCGGCGCGCGTCCCGTTGCGTTGGGTCACGGAGAAGGTGTGCCGCGCCACCGTCAACGGCTGGTCCAACGGCCCCACGGTGAGCGTCACCTGGTGGGTCCCAACCGGGAGGTTGCGCAACACAAAAGCGCCATCCGCCGCGGTGGTGGTCCTTTGCAGGCTGCCGCGCAGGCGCACGTGCACACCAGACAGTGGAACCGGCTGCTGCGTCTGGATGCCCGCCAGGCGGCCCACCGCCACCGCGCGCACGTCCCCCGCGGCCAACCCTTCAAACGGGTCCGGTTCCGCGGGGTAGAAACACGCCGTGCAAACCATGGCGCAGCAGGCCAGCAACACCAGGGTGCGCGCGCTGCGAATGTGGGGAAACCATGGCGGCAACACCCAACAAGCCTAGCCGTGACGTCGGCCCGGTGTCACTGCTTGTGGAAACGTTCTGACTTTGCCGCCATGTCCAACAGGATTTGTGCAGGGGCAAAGCGGCGCCCAAACTTCTGCTCAAACGCGCGCAGGCGCTTGACCACTTCGGCCGCACCCAGGCTGTCCATGTAGCGGAACGGCCCACCGCGGAACGGCGCAAACCCCAGCCCAAAGATGGCTCCAACGTCCCCATCCCGGGGCCCGCGGATGATTCCTTCCTGCAAACACAGCGCAGCCTCATTGCAGAACTGCAGGCTCAACCGCTGCTGGATTTCATCCACGTTGAAGCTCTTGCGCTTCCGCCCCTGTGGCGTCAGGTCATAGACGGTGGCATCCACCTCTTTGTCGCCTTCCTTCTTCTTCTTTCCATCGGAGGCGGCGTACACGTAGAAGCCCTTGTTGCTCTTGCGGCCCAGGCGGCCATTTTCCGTGAGCTTGTCAAAACCTTCCGGCATCACCATGCGGTCCCCAAAGGCCTCCTTCATGGTCTTGCTGGCCTTTTGCGCCACATCAATGCCCACCTCATCCAGCAACATCACCGGCCCCACCGGGAAGCCCCAGTCCACCATGGCGTCATCAATCTGCTTGATGTCCCCACCGTCCTGCAGCAGCCAGGCGGCTTCATTGACGTACGGCGCCAGGATGCGTGACGTGTAGAAACCCGGTCCATCATTCACCACAATGACCGTCTTGCCCTGTGCCTTGCCCAGCGCCACGGCGGTGGCCACCGCAACATCAGACGTCTCTTTCCCGCGTATCACCTCCAACAAGGGCATCTTGTTGACGGGTGAGAAGTAATGCATGCCCACCACGTTGTGGGGGCGCTTGCTGCCAGACGCCAGGCGCGTGATGGGCAGCGTGGAGGTGTTGGATGCAAAGATGCACGTGTCCTTCACCACCGCTTCCACATCCGCCATGATCTTGTGTTTGAGCGCCAGGTCCTCAAACACCGCTTCAATGACCACATCTGCCGTCTTGAAACCGGCGTAATCCGTCCCACCGGTGACGCTGGCCATCAAACGGTCCCGTTCCATGGGCGTGATGGACTTGCGCTTGACGCGTTCATCCAACAGGCCACGCACCTGCAAAAGACCGCGTCCAATCCCCGCGTGGTCCTTCTCCTTGATGCGCACCGGGATGCGGGCCTGCGCCGCGGTGACGTACGCAATGCCGCCACCCATCAACCCGCCGCCCAGCACCGCCACCTGTTTCACCGGCAGCGGCTTGACGTCCTTGTTGTCCACGCCGGGGTCCTTTTTCAGCGCGGTCTGGCCAAAAAAGATGGTGGTCAACATCCGGGACACATTGGAGATGACCAGGTTGCCAAACAGTTCGGCCTCTTTTTGCAGGCCCTTGTCCAACCCGTGTTCCAACCCGTAGCGGATGGCCTCCAGCGCCGCGGGGATGGCCGGGTAGTTCCCGCGTGCCTTCTTGAACGCCAGCTTCTCGGCCTGGGCAAACAACACCTTGCGGCCCACAAAGTTCTGCTCCAGCGCCAGCGCGGTGAGCATCTTCTGGTCCGGCTTCCCCTTCTTGAGCTGCTCCATCAACGCCGCCACGCCGCGCATGGGGAGCTTCTTCTTCCCGCTGGCCAGCTCGGCGGCACGTTTGCGGGCGGTTTCCAGCAAAATGGCCTTGGGCATGACCTCATCCACCACGCCCAGCTGCAGCGCCTTTTTTGCGGTGAGTTCCTTGCCGGTGAGAATCATGTCCATGGCCGCCTGTGCGCCAATGAGCGCCGGCAGCCGTTGGGTTCCTCCAGCACCGGGGATGAGTCCCAGCATCACCTCTGGCAGGCCCAGCTTGGTCTTTTTGTCGTCGGACGCCATGCGGTAGTGGCAGGCCAGGGCCAGCTCCAGGCCACCGCCCAGCGTGCTGCCGTTGATGGCCGCAATGATGGGTTTGTGGGACGCCGCCATCTGGTCAAACATGGCCTGCGCCTCACGGGACCGGTGGACGCCCTCATCTGCCGTCTTGATGGTGGCCAACATCTCAATGTTGGCGCCGGCAATGAAGTTGTCCTTCTTGCCGGAGATGAAGACAAACGCCTTGACGTTGGGGTCATCCATCAGCCGCGGCCAGTTGCGGCGTATTTCATCCCCCATGGTGCCGCCCAGGGTGTTCACCGGCTCGCCGGGAACATCCATGGTGATGACACACACCCCGTCCGGACCCGTCTCAAAGCTGAAGATGTCCGTCTTGGGAGAACCGGCGGAAGATTCATTGTTGGGCGTGGACGTTTCCATCACTGCACCTCCAGGACCACGGCGGCGCCAAGACCGCCGGCCGCGCACAGGGTGACCAGACCAAGGTTCTTGTTCCTACGGCGCAATTCATTGAGCGTGTTGAGGATCATCCGCCCGCCGGTGGCGGCAAACGGGTGCCCAAGCGAAATGGAACCGCCGTTGACGTTGAGTTTGTCCTCGTCAACTTCACCCACCGGACCGGGGCGGCCCAGTTTCTCCTCGGCAAACTTCTTGCTGCCCAGCGCCTGCAGGTTGGACAACACCTGCGCGGCAAAGGCCTCATGCATGTCAATGAGGTCCAGGTCCTTGAGCTTGATGCCCGCACGCGCCAGCGCAATGGGCGTTGCAAACGCCGGCCCCATCAACATCTGCCAGGCGGGGTCCAAAGCGGCGTAAGCGTAGGACTTGATGAAACCCAGCGGCTCAAAGCCCAGCTGTCTGGCGCGTTCCTCGCTCATGAGCAGCAGCGCACTGGCACCGTCGGTGAGGCCGCTGCTGTTGGCCGCGGTGATGGTGCCGTACTTGCGGTCAAACGCCGGGTTGAGGGAGGACATCTTCTCCAGCGTGGAATCTTCGCGGACAAAATCATCCCTGTCCGCCACAGTTTTGTACTTGGGCGGCACCGGCACGGCCATGACCTCATCCTGGTACACGCCGTTTTTCCATGCGGCCGCCGCGCGCTGGTGGGAACGCAACGCAAAGCGGTCCTGCGCGTCCCGGGTGATGCCGTTCTCCTTGGCCATCTTCTCCGCACTCTCTCCCATGGTCAGCCCGGTGGAGGGCTCTTTGGGTGCAGGCGGGACGGGCAACAAATCCATGGCGGACAAATGTGCAAAGCTCTTGAACTTGCCGGCCATGTCTTTTTCACGGGACGCATCCACCAACGCATCAGAGAGATGCCGGCTGATGGTGATGGGCACATCTGAAAGGCATTCAGCCCCGCCAGCCACCGCAACATCCGCGTGGCCCAGCGCAATCTGGTCTGCAGCGTCGGTGGCGGCCTGCACCGCGGTGGCACACGCCCGGGACACGCTCCACGCGTCCACCTTGGCGGGCAGCCCCAAACCCAGCACAATCTCCCGCGCAATGTTGGGCGCGTGGATGTTGGGCACCACCTGGCCGTAGACCAGCAGGTCCAGCGTGGCGCGGTCCAAACCGGTGCGCACCATGAGCTCGTTGACCACAATGCGGCCCAGCTCCAGCGCGCTCAGGTCTGCAAAGACACCGCGGGACTTCACAAAAGGCGTGCGCAAACCCGCCACCACCGCCACGCGGCGGGTGGGTGCGTGCCCGTTTTTGCCGTTGGTTGCCATGGATGTGTTCCTCACAAAGCGTGTTGGCCACCGCGTGTTGCCCAGAAGCCGGCGGCGGGTTGTGTGGGGCCCTATGTAAAGGCGCTAACGCGACGCGTCAACCGCCTTGGGGTGCAGGCGCATGCGTCGCGTGTTTTTGACGCGCAAGTCAACCGGGTTTCCGGTGGCGGTGTAACACCCAGGAAGAGAGCCATTCTGCGGGGTTGCTTTGGCTGACGTGCGAGTCAATCACGGCAGTGGACCGGGCCGGGTGGCGCGTGATGGTTCCCCCTGGCGCCCGCCGTTGAGGGTGGGCCGCAACCACGGTTGGCGTCACCAAAGTCTGGAGCGTGGCTGGGCTTGGGAAGGGGGGCTGGGTTTTTTCCCGGCCGGGCGGGTGGGGTCTTGTCACGGGGGATGTTGCGTATACGCAACATGGGTCACGGCAAAGAGGCTGCCTCCCGGAGTGACCGTCCCTCCAACCAGGCCCAACCACCCCTCGCCCATCCCCCACGCCGCGCGGAAGGCCCCCGTTGCCTGCAACACCCTCGTGGGTGCCGCAAACCTCCGGCGCGTGAGGGGCGCTGGTCAGGGGGCCAGTACGCGGCCCGGTTGGCCCAACGTGAGGTCTGCGGTGTGGCACACGTTGCACGAGCGTTCGGTAGGCTCGGTGATCATCTCGTGGGTCACGCCGTTGCGGGTCACGCTGGCGCGGTATGGCGTGGCCACGCGGCCGCGCAGCGTCTCCAGGAAGAAGTTGCCCGCGGCGTTGCTGGTCAGATCAAACTGGACGCCCTGCGCGTCAATGATGGTGACCACGCCTTCCACACCGCCGCAGTCGTTGGGGGACGTGGCGTCGGCGTAGAGCGTTCCAGCCACCTCCAGCGCGGGCCCTTCGCCGGCGGTGGCGTGGCAGCCAATGCAGTCCATTCCGGGATGCATGTTGGGGGATTCCTCATCACCACCAGACCACCGCCGTCCTGACGCGCAGGTGCTGGTGGGGACGTTGTCCAGGGTTGCTTCCCCGTCCTCACGTTCAAGGCCTTCACAGGCGGCAGCCAGCAAACCCAACACCAACACCGTCCACGCAACAACGCCCCTGGGCTTCATGGCTTGTCATCCTTTGGCCACATTTCCGACGCCGCGGCACCTCCAAGGACCGGCCGCCCGGGGCCACTGGCTCAACAAAGGTCATGGCCCATGGCACGGCTCAAGGTCCCCGTGGGATGGTGCTTTCCATGGGCAACCCTCGGGACAAAATCCTCATCATCAACGGCCACCCGGACGGGGAGAGCTACTGCGCCGCGTTGCATGAAGCCTACAAACGCGGCGCGCTCCAATCCGGCGCCGAGGTCCGGGAGCTTGCGTTGCGTGAGTTGTCCTTCACCCCCAACCTGCAGTTTGGCTACCGCAAACGCACCGAGCTGGAACCCGACCTGTTGCGTGCGCAGGAATGGATGCGTTGGTGCAACCACATGGTGTGGGTCCATCCCGTGTGGTGGGGATCCTTCCCGGCGCTCATGAAGGGATTTCTGGACCGGGTGTTCCTGCCGGGCTTCTTTTTCAAGAAACATCCCGGCGTGGCGTACACCTGGGACAAACTTCTCACCGGAAAATCCGCGCGCATCATCTACACGCTGGACACGCCGTGGATCTATTGGCTGCTGGCGGGCCGCCCGGCGTACGTGGCCCTCAAGTGGGTGACCCTGGGGTATTGCGGCGTGTCTCCCATTGCCGGCACCGCGTTGGGCGTGGTCCGGTTGTCCACGCAGGACAAACGTGAAACGTGGCTGCGCAAGGTTGAGGCCCTGGGTGCAAAACGGCGTTGAATAGCTGGTCCCATCCCCGCGTCAGACGCGGGGCCTGCTGCGGGTGACATCCACACCTGCGCTCTTTCTGACGGGAGTCTTCCATGCGTGTTGTGTTGGGAATGTTGTTGGTGATGGGTCTGGCGCAAACCGCCTTGGCGCAACAACTTCAGGTCAAGACGCCGGAGGGCAACGTTGAAATCAACGTCAATGAGATGGGGTTTGGGCCCTTGCCGTGCCAGCGCTACCCCACGTGCGGCAACTGCGTGATGAGCGTGACCAACGCGTGTGGCTGGTGCGTGCAGTCCGGCCAGTGCGTTCCGCGTCAGGACGGCGCGTGCGGGGATGACCAGATGGCCATGGCCAGCACGCAGTGCCCGTTGCCCGGCGCCGGACCGCAGCGGGGTGGACGGGGTGGCGTCACCATTGTGATGCCGGGAGCACCTCCCGCCGCCGCGCCTGCTCCCGCCGGCATGGATGACGGGGCGTTCCAGGCGTTGGTGGAGGCCATCAAGGAAGAGGGCTTTGAGGCTTCCAAACTCAACGTGCTGGAGTCCGCCGCGCAGGAGAACTCCTTCACCGTGCGCCAGGCCGGCACCATCCTGGACCTGTTTGCGTTTTCTGACGGGAAGCTCAAGGCGCTGCGCTCCATGCGCAACCGCCTGGTGGACCGCCAGAACGTTTTTCAGATCTACAAACACTTCAGCTTCAAGGCAGACCAGGACAAGGCCCGCAAGATCCTGGACGGCCGCTGATTTCGCGCGGACGCTGGAGTTGCACCCGCCCCGGTCACTGCGGGTGTTGCGCCTGCCACGCGCGCGCGGCCTCCAGGACCTGTTGGAGCACGTCCGGCGGGCAGCTGTAACCCGGACGCCCGGACGCCAGCAGGTCTGCCACCGTCTGGTCCACCTGACCGCCGCCCGCGGCATACGCCGGCACACCAGGACGGGGATGGTCTGCGCCCCACCAGCGCAACACGCCCGTGGCCGTGTTCAGTTCCACGCCCCAATCCGCGGTTTTTGTGTCCCAGCTCCATTGTGGATTCACGTTGACGCGCTCCGGGTTGTTGCCTCTGGCAAGCGTGCCCCGGACAGCCGCTTGGTGTCACCCGGCGGTGGCCAGCCAGGCGGCAAAGCTCAGTTGCCCGTGACGTGGACCATCACCGGTGCGCCGGCAGAGCGCACGCCGTCTGTAGCGTGCAACGTGAGCACGTAGTCACCTGCCGCGCTGAACGAGACCGTGGTGCCCGCCGCGTTGGCGTTGGCAAACGTTGCCACGCCGGGGCCGCGCGCCCGCCAGCTGAACGACAACGGGTCATTGTCGGCGTCGGTGGCGCCACCCGCCAGGGACAAACCGGTGACGGTGCAGCTGGGAATGGTACCCGGTGCAAAGCCGGTGGTGACGCGCGGGAGCCGGTTGGCCACCACGGGCGTGAACTTCCAGATGACGCCGGTGTTGGCCGGGCCGCCGCCCACCAGCACCGAGGCACCCCACGCCGCCAGCGCATTGAGTTCCGGCACCAGCGGCGCCCCAAGTTTGTGCCACGTGGCGCCATCCACCGAGCCCCACAGGTCCGACGGAAGCGCGCCGCCCTGACCATCCGCGACGGGCATGGCCAGGTAGTTGTGTCCTTCTTCGGTGAGAATCATTTCACGCAGCACGGTGGTGGCATTGGCGGTGCCCACCATGCCCCAGACGGGGAATCCGGTGTTGGAAGGGACCACCGTGCCGTCACTGCGCAGCCGCATCAGGAAGTCCCCGCTGGGTTTCCCCTGCGTTCCAATGAGCGGCTCGGCGTCCTTGTTGAATGCCACCAGAAAGCCGTTCTGCCCGGGTTCCTGCCCCACCGGTGAGGTGCCTGCTTCATCCACCATGGCCCAGGACACGCCCAGGTCGGTGGAATGCCACCATTGGTCTCCCTCGGTGCCGCAAAAAAGTTCCCCGGACACCGGGTGGCTGGCCACGCCGTAGACCGCCTTCACCGTGGCCGAGGGCCCGTTGGGCGGAACGTGCGCCGCGTTGGGAATGGGGATGGCCGTCCAGGTGGCGCCGTTGTCGGTGGAGCGCATGACGTCCGGACGGAACGGCCAGGAGGAAATGAGGTGGCCTTGGACATCCCGCCGGATGGCCGGAGGGAAATAGCCGCCCAGGTTCAACGGGAGGCTCACGGTGGACATCTCCCAGGTGTTGGTGGCGCCGTTGAAACGGTACAAGAACTCCAACGTGGTCCCAGACCCGGCTGGAGCGGTGCCCACCAACACTTCACCCAGGCTGTTGAGTCCCAACGTGGGCATCACCACCGTGGGAAGGTCATTGACCGTGTTGGGCCGCCCCACCTTGGAAAACGTGTTTCCCCCGTCGGTGGACTTGTACACGCCGCGCGCAGAAACCAGCGCGTAGAGGATTCCGCTTGGGTCCACCGCCAGCGCGCGCACGCGCCCGTCCGCCAGGCCCAACGCGGGAAGGCGCGTCCACGTCCCCGGCAACGGGCCGGATGGCGTCTGCGCCGAGGACGAGGAACCCATGGCCAGGGAGGAGGACGGGTCCATGGCGGAGGATGAAGATGTGGACGCCGCAGAGGAAGAAGCCCCCGCGGAGGAAGGCAACCCCAGCGACGTCACTGTTGTGGAAGACGCTGAAGATGCAGATGCCGCAAGAGACGCGGATGAGCCAAGTGACGCAGCGCTGGTGCCGGGGGTGTTGCTGCTGGCGGGGGCGCTGGAAGGCTGCATCAAGGAAGAGCTGCCCACGGTGGACGCCATGGACGTTCCGCTGCCCGCCGCCGAGCCTGAGCCACTGTCCACCGACGATGACCCAACCCGGGAGGATGTGGACCCCGCGTGGGAGCTGCCTGGTGACGCCGCCCCTGACGACGTGGAGCTTGTGCCCGCCGCACCGGAACTGCCGCCGCCTGGCGCCACCGGCGTCCCGCAGCCCAACAGCAGCACCGTCAACAACCCCAAGCCAATGCGTGGTTTCACATGCCCCCCCATCCCATGACGCTCCACCAAGCAGGCACCGTGCCGGCGCGCAGCGGCGCGTTGGAACGCGGCGTTGCATTCCAAAGTGACGCCCGGCGTCACTTTCCCGGTGACGGACCTTGTCACCGCGTTTGTCCAGCGGGTGGGTCCCACACACACGCCCACGCCCCGGCATGACGGGACATGCGCGGCCGTGGCACAAACCCCGCCATGAAACGCACCCTCTGGGCGGTTTTGGTCCTGGCTCCAACGTGGTGGTCCTGTGCGGGCAGCCCGGACGCCGTGGTGTTGGAAACCTGCGGCAATGCGCGCCCCGCCGCACTGGCCGCGTGCATTGAACAGCGCCTGTATGTGGAGGACCTCTCCTTTGTGGCCCAGGAACGCCTGCCAGGGTCCAACCACTGGCAGCTGGTGCAGACCTACGTGCACAACCGGCTGGAGGCGCTGGGGTACACCGTGGAGCTGCACCAGGATGACGGCGCGGTGAACATCATTGGAAAACGCACCGGGGCGCTCAACCCCAAGGAAGAGGTCATGGTGAGCGCCCACTATGATCACATTCAGGGCTGTGCCGGCGCCGACGACAACGGCAGCGGTGTGGCGGCCGCGCTGGAGATTGCGCGCGTGCTGGCCAGCGCGGATTTTGACCGCACCACCACCGTGGCGTTCTGGGACCTGGAGGAGGTTGGCCTGGTGGGAAGCGCCGCCTACGCGCGCCGCGCGCGCTGGCGGGGTGAAAAGATCATCATGAACTACGTGCTGGAGACCATGGGCTTTGCGTCTGATGAACCGGGGTCACAAAAAATCCCAACCGGGTTTGACGTGGTGTACCCACGCCAGGTGGCCCAGGTTGAGGCCAATGAGAACCGTGGGGACTTCCTGACCATGGTGGCGGATCCCTCCGCCAATCCCGCTGTGGCGTTGTTGGAAACATTTGCCCAGGCCGTGGACCTCCCCGCCATCACGCTGCGCACCGCGCAGGTCTCCCTGCCCTTCACCAAGGACCTCCGGCGCAGTGACCACCAGAGTTTCTGGAACATGGGCTATCCCGCCATGATGCTCACCGACGGCGCCAACTTCCGGAACCCGGGCTACCACTGTCTGGAACGGGCCGACACGGTGGACACCTTGAACCACCCCTTTTCCGTCAAAATTGCGCGGGCCGTCGCCTTTGCGGCCGCCACCCAGGCGGGGATGCCCGGCCTGCAGCGCTGAAGGACACGGTTTGCGGGACATTTTTTACCCTTCCGCGCCGCGTGCCGAACGACGTTGCCGGACCGCCGCAGACGGGCCAGCATCCCGTGGCACGTTTGGATCAGGACCGGACACGTCATGGACACGGCAGCAGGCAGCAAGAAGTCCGGCGCAATGGGCGCGGCGTTGGGGGACGCCTGGCGTGCGGCCATCCACGGCGCGGCTGAAGTCATTGTGGTGACGGATTCGGAAGCCTGTGTGGTGTTTGTGAATCCCGGGTTTGAGCGCGTCACCGGCTACACCGCGCAAGAAGCCATTGGCCAGAACCCGCGGTTCTTGAACAGCGGCAAACAGGACCCGGCCTTCTACCAGGCCATGTGGCGCAACCTTGGACAGGGCCAGCCCTGGCAGGGACGCATCACCAACCGCCGCAAGGACGGCACCACCTACACCGCAGATGTGACCATCACCCCCGTCATGGACGTGTCCGGACGTGTGACGCACTACGTGAGCACCCAGCGTGATGCCAGCCTGGAGGTGGAACTGGCGCAAAAGCTGGTCCGCCAGCACCAGCTGGATTTGTTGGAGAGTGTGTGCGGTGGCGCGGTGCATGACCTCAACAACCTGTTGATGGTGGTGGGCGGCAACAGCGCGCTGTTGGAAGGCCGCATCCACAATGACCAGGGTGAACTGTCAGACATCCAGGCCGCGGTGGAACGCGCGCGTCTCATCACCGGAAGCATCCTTTCCTTTGTCCGGCGGCAACCTCCGGCCCTGGTCCCGCTGGACCTGGGCGCCGCGCTGCAGGACATGGCGCCGTTGATGCGGCGCGTCCTGGGACAGCAACACACGCTGGTGCTGAGCGCTCCGTCCGGGCCGGACGCCATGGTGCGGCTGGACCGCAGCGCGCTGGAACAGATGGTGCTCAACCTGGTGGTGAACGCCGGGCAGGCCATGGTGGAACCCGGCGTTGTGACCATGGTGCTGGCGCGCAACAACCAGGGCCCGCGTCCCATGCTGGACCTGATGGTGCAGGACACCGGACCGGGTATTCCAGCCACGGTGAAGGACCACATTTTTGAGCCGTTCTTCACCACCCGCCCCAAAGGCACGGGGCTGGGCCTGGCCACGGTGGCGCGGGTGATTCAGGACTCCGGGGGCACGGTGACGGTGGAAAATGCCATCCCGCACGGCGCGCGCTTTTGCGTCAACCTGCCGTGGCTGCCGCCGGGTTGATGACCCGGGCCAGACCTGCCCTCAACGGTCGTTCCACCACGCCTTGAACTCGCTCCAGGAAATCCGGCCGCTGTGGTTGGAGTCCACCGCATCCAGCGCCACGGCCTGCTCCTCCTCGGTGATGCGCATCCCCAGCGCTTCGCACAGGCGGGCAAATTCCGCGCGGTCAATGGAGCCACTGTCGTTGGAATCATAGGTCTTGAAAATTTCAAACACCTCGTCCCCGTGTGGCTCATCATCCAGCTCCGGGTGGTCCAGGTGGTGGTGCATGGGTGGTTTGCGCGCGGGCTTTGGTGCGGAGGTTTTGGCCGTGACCACCGTTGCCTTGGGCTTCTTCTTCTTGACGGCGGGTGCCTTGGCCGGCTGCTTCTTTTTTGCCGCGGAGGCCTTCTTCTTCCTGGCGGCGGGCGGAGCCTTCTTCTTGCTCTTGATGGGTGGTGCGGCTTTGGACTTCTTCTTCTGGGCGGCCATGGCTTCCTCCAACGGGGATGCCTGCTTCCTATCCCTCCTCCCCGGGGACTTGCACGCGCCTGGAGCGGGGCGCTTCCGCCAGCGCTCCGCGTCAGCGCGCCTGGGTTATGTCGGCGCGCAGGAGGGGCTGTGTGGCGTCGCGCCACAGCAGACGGTCCAGGCCAGGGTGGGGTGGTTGGGCTGGTTATGGGGGGCGGTCTGGGACTCCGTCATGGCCAGGGGGCGGCCCCATTGCGTTCTGGCAGACCGCCACAATCGCCGACCGCCTCCAACAGGCGCCACCCAGAGCGTTTTGACCGCCTGGATGGAGGAGGTCGGCATGAACCTGCCGCAATGGGGCCGCTGGACGGCCCAATGGGATGAATCACCACCATTGCAATATTTATGTAATACATACGCGTATGTATTACGGGGAAAACGCGGTGGCACACCCCCGCGTCCTCCGGCCCAAACCCGCTGAATGCGTTGTTTCCCAGTTCCCTCTACCAGCCCAACCACGCCTGCAGTCCACCACCGCAACGCGGCAGACCTCCCCACGTCCCCCTGGCCTCCTTGGGCATCTCAAAGCGCATGACGCACAAGAAGGGTCCATCCGTCATCCTGCGGACGCATGGTGTGAACGTGTTGGTAAGGAGTCCCACGTGAAAGACACCGGAGTGACCCGAATGAACGTGATGACGCAGACCACGCAGCAACTGCGCAGGACCCCCTTGTCCACCTGGGGCATGCTGGTGCTGATGCTGTCCGCCGCGTGCGGAACGCCTGCCGGAGAAAGCACCTCGTCCACATCGTCGTCATCGTCGTCGTCGTCCGGGTCCACCGTGTCCTCATCGGCGTCGCCTTCATCGTCCTCCCGCACGGCCTCCAGCAGCAGCCGGTCGCTGGAGTCCTCCAGCAGCGCCGGCTCGGTGGGAGCCAGCTCCGGCGGGACGGTCTCGTCGGTGGGGGGTGGCTCATCCGCCAGCATGACCGGTGGTTCAAGCAGCAGCGCCACAAACACCTCCAGCTCCAGCAGTGGGTTGCCGGGCGTCAACGGCGCCGCATTCCAGATGCAAACCGTCCCTGCCACGGTGATGCCTGGCGCCACCTTCCAAGCGTCCATCACCATGCAAAACACCGGAACCACCACGTGGTCGCTCGCCAACGGGCACCATCTGGGCTCGGAAAGTCCGCGGGACAACAGCACCTGGAGCACCAACCGCGGCTTCATGGGCGCGGCGGTCAGCGTCCCACCGGGTGGTTCCCACACGTTCAACCTTTCTTTGGTGGCGCCAGCCGCGGCGGGAACCCACGCGTTTCAATGGCAGATGCTCCAGGAAGCGGTGGAGTGGTTTGGTGAACCCAGCGCACTGCTCAACATTGTGGTGGCCGGCCCCACCACGCGCACCATTGGCATTGGCGAAGCGGTCACCATCATTGAAGCAGTGCATGACGGGTTGGGCGTGAACCTGGGCGCCTCCTCCACGCGTGAACAGCGCAACGCGTTTTTTGAATCCGCCGTGGCGGTGGTCCATTTTGGTCACCCCACGTACAACGCCGCGGGCGGGGACCCGGACTGGTGCATCAAGGATGGCGGCGGCGGGCGGCCACAGTCTGATGACGTCATTGTGCGCTGCTCCAACCGTGACGCATGGGATGTCATTCCGGGTGCGGGCGCAGACGGGTACTATTTTGAAGCGCACGCCATTGGCATCCTCCCCGCCGAACAGAACGTGTATCCTCCACGCAACAGCGCGCTTCCGTAAGGCTGCTGAAGTGTTATTGTGGGTGGTACATGCGTGGTTTTCGGCTGTCATTGTTCCTGTTGTGCATGGGCTGCACCAACCACCCGCTGGCGGCCCTGGGTCAACGCCTTGGACTGGGCGGGGTTGAAACCTCGTCATCCAGCGGCGGTGGCAACGGCACAGGCAGCTCATCTGGTAGGGCCAGTTCATCTGGTGGGGCCACCTGGAATGGCCTTTTGCCGGGGCCGCAGGTGAAGGATGTCTACCGTCCCGCCGCGGTGCGCCCGTGCGCGGCAAGTGACCAGAGCATCCGGCGCCCCGCAGCGGATTTTCTGTTTGTGGTGGACAACTCCGGGTCCATGCTGGAGGAACAGACCAATCTTGGGCTCAGTGCCTCCAGCCTGTGCCGTCCGGACCGCCCATGCACCAACGCCTGCGGGGACCTGGAGCGGGTGGAAGCGTTGCGCACATTCATGGCGGGCCCCGCGTGTGATGTCCCGGTGGATGAATGGTCCACGCGCCTGGCGGCGAACGGCGCGTATTACGCGGCCGTCCTGAATGATTGCAGCTTTTTTGAGCGGCTCTATGTTTTTGATGTGGATTGGCGCGTGGGCGTGATCACCACGGAAATGCGCGCAGAAGACGGGATACGGTTCCAGGACGGAACGTGGCAATGCCTCACCTCAAACGTGGAGGACGGCGGGGCCAGGCCCAGCCGGCGCTGCCTGCAGCCAGACCCGCTCACCGGGGCGCGCGTGCTGGAAAGTGGCGTGGGCACCCACCAGGAGCAGGTGGATGCGTTCCGCCGCGCCGTCCTCAACGTGGGAACCTGCGGCGGCGGGCTGGAAGCCGGGCTGTGGCAGGTTGAGAACTTCCTGAGCGCACAACCCCTGGATGGGGGGACCGCCGAATGTCACGGGGACCCCACGCTGGCGCTGCGCACCACCGCGTGCGTCCACCTCGCAGCGGACGGCACCTGCCTCCAAGAGGCCGAGCCGGTGCTGGTGGTCACGGTGCTGTCTGACGAGGAGGACTGCTCCCACAAACACGGCCTGGTGGACGGCCCGGACTTCAGCCAGCTGGGCACTTCGGGGCGTTGTTATTCCCAGCCCCAATCCCTGCGGCCGGTCCAGGAGTTTGTCGACGCGTTCCGCGCGGCGCGGCAGGATCCCGCCAAGGTGCGCATGGGTGCCCTGGTGGCGGGGTACAACACGCCAGAGGACACGTTTGTGTCCGCCAGCTGCCGCTGCAACCCGCAGCACCTGGGCGCGCTGCCGGTGACGTCCTGCCGCCCCATGCGGGGCAACAGCATCCTGCGCTCCCAATGTGGTGTTCCGGTGGACGTGGCCTTGTGCCTGGACAACCCGGACCCGCGCACCATCCCTCCGGACGCCGGCATCTCCGCGGAAGACCGCCTGGTCCCCTGTTGCATTGCCGACGCTGCGGGCCGGTACGTGGACACCGCGCGCAGCATGGACCGCTGGGTGCTGGGCTCCATTTGTGCGCAGAACTACCACCAGGCCATGAGCGCCCTGGCGGACCTGGCGCGCTGACGCTATGGGGTCCGCATGTTCCTGCAGGCCATCACCCCCGAAGCCCTGTGCGTTGCGCTCCCCGAGGTCCACGCCAAAGAAGCGCGCCGCGTGGTGGCCACCATCCACCGGGATGAAGCGCTGACCTTGCGGCTGGGCGTGCGCAAGACGGTGCTGGCGGCGCTGGAGCGTCACGCCACCCAGCCCACGCTGGCGTTGCAGGACACGCGGCACAGCAGCCTGGACCCGTTCCACAAATATGTGCTGGAAACGCAGGACCACCACCTGGTGGAGACCGTGCGCATTCCGTTGGAAAAGGCGGGGCGCTATTCGGTGTGCGTGAGCTCCCAGGTGGGCTGCGCCATGGCGTGTGCGTTTTGTGCCACCGGGCGTTTGGGGCTCACCCGCAACCTGGAGGCGTGGGAGATTGTGGAGCAGGTGCGTGTGGTGCGGCGCAGCCTGGCCACCATGATTGGCGCGCGCGTCCACGGCGTGGTGTTCCAGGGCATGGGCGAGCCCATGGCCAACATTGACAACGTCCTGCAGGCCATTGGCGTGTTGAGCCACCCCTGCGCGCAGGCCATTGATGCGCGGTGCATCACAGTATGCACGTCCGGCCACCCGCTGGGCATCACGCGCCTGGCGCAACACGCCCCCAAGGTGCGGCTGGGACTGTCCTTGGGGAGTGCGCGGCCGGCGGTGCGCCGCGCCATCATGCCGTTGGACCGCGTGCACCCGTTGGACACGGTGATGGAGGCTGCGGCGTTCCACGTGGAGGCCACCGGCCTGGCGCCCATGTGGGCGGTGACGTTGCTGGCGGGCGTCAATGACACCACACAAGACGCCGTGGCCCTGGCAGAGCTGGCCAAGGCGTTCCACGCGCGCACCGGGAAGTGGCCCATGGTGAGCGTGATTCCGTACAACCGCATTGGGGATGATGCGTCAGACCCGTTCCGCCGCACGTCTGATGAGGCGGAGAAGAACTTCCGGGACGTGCTGGCCGCCCGCAGTGTGTTCACCCGCAAACGCTACAGCGGCGGGCATGACGTGGACGCGGCGTGTGGCCAGTTGGCATCCCGGGGTGCGTCCACCCCGCAGGGCCGCGGGTTGTTGGCCACCGTGCCCTGAAGTCGGGGCGCGTCTGGTGTGTGCAGTTTCACAAGCGCGGAGGCATGCGCCACCCCACTGGGCCAAGTTGACGATGAAAAAACCGGCTGGAGCGAACGCCTCGCGCTCCCCAAAAAAGTCATTCGGCCTATTTGTGCTGCAGGCGCCAACGTCCCGGCGTGGTCCCCGTCCACCGCTTGAACGCGCGCAGGAACGTGGAGAAATCCGTGAAGCCCAGGAAGAACGCCACCTCGGACAACGCGGTGCCCGGTTTCTTGAGCAGTTCCATGGCCGTGTCCTCGCGCACCTGCTCCACCACGCGCTGGTAGGACCACTTCTCCGCCCCCAACCGCCGTTGCAACGTGCGCGGGGACATGTGCAACGCGCGCGCGGTGTGATGCAAAGACGGTGGCCCATCCCGGAAGCTGCGGCGCACCACGTGTGACGCCAGGGACACCACATCCGCCTGGGATTGTGGCACCGCCGCCAGCTCGCGCACGGCCGCGGCCTCCAGCACCGCCAGCAACGCCGGGTCCGCGTGGATCACTGGAAGGTCCAACAACGCGCGGTCCAACGTCAGCTCATTGGCCGGTGCATCAAAGACCAGCGCGGTGGTGCCAAACATACGCTGCAGCTCGGTGGGCTTGGCTGGCGGCGGGTTGGCAAACGCCACCTTCACCGGGTTCCAGGCCTTTCCCACCACGTCACGCCCCATGTTGACCAGCATGGCCATGGTGTATTCGTGCACGTGCCGCGCACCGCCCTGCCGTGTGCGTATGGCCTGGAAGGACAACCGCGCGCGCGCGCCCGCTACCCGCACGCGGAACTCCGCCGCGGGGTCCAACAGCCGTGCAAACCGGCTCATGCGCTCCATGGCTCCCAGCAGGTTGGGCGCGTTGAGCGTGCAATATTCCACCAGGCCAAACGCGCCGCGCGGCAGCCCCAACGCCACCGCAATCCCCACGTGGTCATCCCCCAACATCCTTGCCGCGGCCAAAAACGTGGCCGCCTTCAGCGTTGGTGACACGGTCAGTTCGCGTTGAAACGCCTCGGCCGGCGCCAGGCCAACCTGGGCGCACAACGCCGCCACGTTGCCGCCCCGTGTTTGGACGTGGGCCAGCAGCGGGAGCACCGGGTTGGATGCGGCCTGCATGGGCCAACCATTGTGCGGGCGGCCCAATGGCGTGGCAACCCATCCCCGCCGTTGGCGCGCAACGCCGGTCTTTGTGGCGCGTGGGGTCAGGACGTTGCCCTGCGCGTCTGGTCTGAATGTCCACGTTTGGGACATCCACCACATCCCGTGGCAGGATGCCCGCCGGGTTGCTCCTTCACGTTGTCCCTTGAGGCTTCCACCATGCGCGTTGCCAACCACACCCAGGCCATTCCCCCCGCCAGGACGGACGCCGCTGCCCCGCGCGCCGCTGCTGCCCAGGGCGCACCGTCCCCCGCCGCCACGCCCGCCAGGGCCCAGCCCGGCGCCACGTCTGATGGAGCCGCCGAGGTCACCGTGGAACGCACCGCGCGTGCCGCCCCCGCCGCGGTGGCCTCCCCCAAGGACGTGGTCACGCAGTTCTACGCCGCGTTTGAAAAGGGTGACACCGCCACGCTGGCCAGGCTCTACCACCCCGCCGTGAAGTTCCAGGACGCCATGTTCTCCTATGAGGACCGCGCCGGGACCATGAAGATGTGGACCAAGATCCTGGCGGATCCCAGCACCAAAATCCGTTTCACCCTGGACGGTGTGGACGGCAAACAGGTTACCGGCCACTGGGTGGCGGATTACAAGATCCTGGGCCGCCCGGTGCACAATGAAATCAGCACCACCATGACCGTGGAGAACGGTCTCATCACGTCCCACAAGGATGATTTCAGCTGGAACAAGTGGGCCCCCCAGGCGCTGCCGTTGGGCCACCTGGCCACGCTGCCGGGCATCAAACAGCTGGTCCAGATGGTCATCCGCTCGCAAATTGACAACTGAATCTGCCGCACAACGTCACACGGGTGTTGGCGCCTGGACACGGGGCGCTAACCCTTCTGGTGTTGCACGTGTACAAGCCATCCCTGCTTCCAGGAGAAACGCCCCATGTCCCTTCCCGGGTTGAAGCTCACTCCGCCGCCAGACTTTGTGGTGGAACAGACCATGGTCTCCTTCCGTGCGCCGCCACCGGCCACCGGAGACCCACGGTTCCTCAACAAGCAGACCGCCATCCGTCCCAACCTCATTGTGCACCGCCGTGAAGTGGGCCTGGCGGCTCCCCTGGAAATCCTGGCGGGTGAAGTCACCGCGGAACTTGTGTCATCCGTGGATGGACTCTCCGGGCTCACGTCTGAAGCGTTCACCTACGCAGATGGCGTCCACGGCATCATCATCAGCTTTGATTTTGGCGCGCCGGAAATTGGCACGGCACGGCAGTACCACGCACTGCGCAAGGACGGCGCCGTGCTCACCACCATGACGCTCACGGTGGACAAGCTCACCCTCAATGACCAGACCAAGGCCCGCTGGTTGGCCCTGTTTGCATCCGCCGTCGCTGACGGCAGTGGAGCACTTTCATGAGCATCCGTGGCGGCGGTACCCCCATCCGGCAACAACCCCAGACCACCATCACCAAGGAGCAGCTGCAGGCCATCCCGTGCCCAAACCTGCGCACCCTGGTCAATGAAGGCTGGTTGACACCGGACAAGAACGGCCTGGTGGACCTCAAGCAGCTGGATGCGGCGTTGGCCCGTCTGGGCACCACCAGCATCCCGCGCGCGGTGCTGGTGGGCGGCGCCAAGAAGGCCACTGCTGAGAACGTGGCCCGCGAATTTGGGGACATGGCGTCCGGCAAGTTCAACATCCTGCGCCTCAACGGCAGCAACCTGGACCACGCCGGGGACACCCAGATTCTTCGCGGCGGGTTCAACAAGGGCAAGATGGATTGGCTGTTGAGCTACGCCAACCCGCAAGGCCGCCTGGGCATGGCCGAACTGGCCCGCGCCCAGGCAGACGCCGCCAAAGCGGAACCCACCGTGTTCCGGGACCGCGCGCTGGGCGTGGCCGAGCTGACTGCGTTGCTGCGCGTGTACGGCACGCGTGACGCGTCCGGAAACAAGTCCATCTCCGCCGAAGGGATGAAGGACCTCTTCCAGAACTCCAAGTTCCCCGCCGAATGGCGCGCACAGCTGCAGACCAGCAACGCCGGGGCGGTGACCAACACCAACAAGACCGGCGTGCTGAGCCTGCTCACCGGCGTGGTGGACATGGCCTTCCGTCAGATTGGGACCGCGGCTGGCCGCGCGTTGATGGGCATGGACCTGGCGGCGGGGCGTGACCCGCAACTCAACCAGTCCTCCGCCATGGGGCTGGGCCTGTCCATGTGCCCCGCCGGCCCGCCGGTGGCCGCAGCCAAGAAGCAGGGCAATGACGCGCACGCCGCGCGTCTGGGCTGACCTGCAACAACAACACATCCAAAATGATTTGGTTGAAGCGCTGCTGCCACCCCGGCGGCAGTTTGCTTTTGTGTGCTTTTGCGTCTTTGTGCGGGCTGACCCATGGCCATGAAACCCACCACGCGGCCGGTGACGTCAGAAAACTGGGATGACTTTGACCGGCTCTTCAGTGCCAGGGGGAGCCCCCATTTCTGCTGGTGTACCGCATACCGGTTCCGCGCCCTTGAGAAGCGGACGGGGGACGAAAAGCGGGCTGAGATGGAGGCGCTGGTGACGCGCAAGACGCCCATTGGTGTGCTGGCCTATGCCGGGGACGAACCGGTGGGTTGGTGTTCGGTGGCCCCGCGCGAGACGTACGTGAAGCTGGAACGCTCCCGGACCATGCCGCGCACGTCTGACGCCCCCACGTGGACGGTCCTGTGTTTTTTTGTGCCGCGCGCCCGCCGGGGGACCGGCATCAACCGCGCGCTTCTCGCTGGCGCGGTGTCCTACGCCCGGGACCAGGGCGCGCAGGTGGTGGAGGGATACCCGTTTGACACCGCGGGAATTACGTCCACACACCGGGGACACTCGTCGGTGTTCCGCGCCAACGGCTTCACCCAGGACGGGCCGCGCTGGTTTCTGACGTTGTGACTCAGTGACGTCACCAAAGCCGCTCCACGGGCTCCATCCCCTGTGGCCAGTAACACGATGACCGCCTTGACCTGGGACCCCTTCTTCAGCCCAGGTCCAGAGTGAACCCAGCATCGCACGCAGCCGACCTGGAAAATCACCTGGGGCAAGCCCCTTGCCGGCTTTTCTGTGCTTGATGTTACACCCTGTTACGGTCCCACGGTTCTTTTGCGAACCAGTACGCATCGACGAACAGGGGGTTCGTCACCGCGTCGCCATCCGGAACCCAAGCCATTCAACCGGGCCCATGGCCCGAGGAGCACCATGACCCGTTTCTGGCACGTGGCAAGCCCGTTGTTCCGGACGACGCTTACACGTCTCTTGTTGACGTTGGCTGTGGTGCCAACAGGCGCGTGCCTGAGTTCCACCACGTCCACTTCATCCTCATCATCTGGCAGCAGCGGCGCGCCTGCCTCTTCTTCATCAGCGGTATCCCAAGGCACATCCGCAGCGTCGTCTTCGGCCACGGGCGCATCACAGCCTACAACCCGTTCCTCGTCATCCCTCGGGTCGTCCTTGGCGGCCTCCTCATCCTCCCTGTCCTCTTCCTCCGCCCTGACCTCTTCATCCTTGCCGCCAGCTTCCTCCAGTCCTTCCTCTTCATCCGCGCTTCCTTCTTCATCCTCGGCTGCTTCCTCCACCACCGCATCATCTGGTGGCCCAAGCACCTGGCAGGACCTGGCGATAGCGGGGGTCCGGTTGCTCGCCGTGGACAAGGTGCATGACGGTACGCTCTGGTTGGTGGCGGGGGGCGCCATCCTGCGAAGCACCAACTCCGGCAACACCTGGCAGGGCGTGACCAACGGGTTGCCGAGCAATCTGGATCCCACCGGCGTGTTCCTGACCGCCGCCGCGCCTGACGTGGTCTACGCAACCGGCGCATTGGGTGTCTACAAGAGCACCGACGCTGGCGCATCATTTGTTGCCATGAACACCGGTTTGCCAACGGTGGGAGGCAACATGGTGGGCGTGGTGCACTTTGCTGTGAGTCCAGTGAATGCCAACGTCCTGTTCCTCACCACCCAGCAAGGTGGTCCGTTCTTCCAAAGCCTGGACGGAGGCGCAACGTGGTTGAGCGGCGGTCCGCCACAACCCGGCAACGGTGCCGCAAAAATTCTTGCACACGCCAGCAATGCCAGCATTGCGTACGTGGTCACTGGTGGCCCGGGGGTGTACCGCACCACGGACACGGGAAGCTCGTGGCAGTCTTTTGGCAGCGGACTGACCAGCGCCCCGGTCAATGACATCTCGGCGGACGGCCTGCAGGCGGACCATCTCCAGCTGGCCACGGTGGGCGGGCTCATGGTGTCCATGGATGGCGGGGCAAGCTGGTCCGCCCAGGGTTCACTTCCGCCAGTGCTCACCGTGGGAGCGCGGGCTCCACAGGTCTACGTGGTCACGGACACCGAGGTGAGGCGCACCCTGGATGGCGTGACCTTCTCAACGTTTGACCCGGGCCTTGGCACCATCGTCCCTGATTCGCTGCGCACCAATCCACAGCTGTCCTTCTCCGCAGACGGGACAACGGTGTTCCTGGTGGCCAACAGCAGGCTGTTTCGGGCAAACACGGCGGCGCCTTCCTCGTCGTCATCCTCGTCCGGTGGCGGTGGAAGCTCCTCCAGCAGCAGTCCGTCCTCCAGCAGCAGTGGTGGGGTGTTCAACGTCACGGGCACGGTGTCAGACACGGCCAATGGCGGAGGCCAAATCCACATCTGGGTCATGGCCAACCCAACGGATGTCTACCCGCCGGTAGCCACGGGTCAGATTGCAGTCCAAGCCGGGATGCCGGTGGTCAATGCCGCGTTTGGTCTGAACCTGCCCAACGGTTCCTACACACTGCGGGCATTCCGAGACGTCAACGGCAACCAACTCCCCACCTTCAGTGAAAATGGCAATCCCATGGAGCCACAGTCTGCCGGGACGCCATTCACCGTTGGTGCAACAGCAGTGTCCCTGGGGAACATCACGCTCGCCAGTTCTACGCTGGCATCCGGCTTCACAAACCTGGACGCGTACGTGGACAATCGCCCCAACTTTGGAACGGACGCGTGTGCGGGACCTGTGATCATCATGGCCGCCTACCTCTCTGGAACGGCCAGCGAGGTTTCACCGATCCAGGTGCGGGCGCCGCGTGGTGCCGTCGTCACGCTGCTGGATGACGGCGCCTGCCAGGGCAGCAACACCAACCCTTCCGGAAGCTATGATTACGCCGCCGGGGACAACGCACGCCTCTTTGGCCTCAGCTACGTCACGGACTCGGATGCGGGGGACTACTTCTTCTACTACCGAAACATCTTGGCGGACGTCATCTACGTGTACCAGGACTCGCTGCCGTTGCCCCTGGTGACGCTGGACCTCAACGCCCATCTGACCGACCCCACGGGCGCCGCTGCCGCCACCAGTCTGCTGCCTACGTTCGCCTGGACCGCCGTCCCAGACGCTCAAATCTACCAGTTCACGTGGCGCATCATTGATGAGCCGGCCTCGCAGGTCAGCGTGTACCCTTCCACCAATTCATACACGCCGGACGCCATGCTGATGGATGGCAAGGCCTACGAGGTCACCCTGGTGTCCTTCCGCTTGAATCCCAATGGCTACGCTTGGGATGCGTATGGCTACTCCGAGACCGCCAACAAGTTCGTCGTTGACACGACGGGCCAATCATCCGTGACCATCAGCGGCGGCATCACCAACACCACCGGGACCACCGGGCGTTTCTATGTGATGGGATCGGGTTGTACGCGGCAGGGCGCAGGAGATCCCGCATCTTGCACGACCACCCCACAGGCCTCGGTGATGTTGGACCCTGGCGCAACCAGCTACTCCCTGACTGTGCTGAAGGCGGCCACCGGCACCCCAGGTTCCGTCTACGGCTGGCTGGAAACCAACGGAAACTTCTGGGCCCGCAACGTGCCCCAGGCATCCCGCACTGTCCTCAACACCACGCAGAACGTCACGGGTGCGGACCTGGTGTTCACAACGCCACTGCCAATCCCCGTCCTGGTCTCTCCAGTGGATGGCAGCCGGAACACAGGCGACAGCCCCGTGTTCACCTGGGAGGACTACGGCACCGCAATTCCCGTGTTCAGCTTCATGGTGTTTGCTGCCCCGGCGTCATCAAGCGCGTGGCCCACCCTCTTCTGGGGTCTTCCGTCCACGACCACCTCTTTTGACCTTGCCGCGCCACCTGCCGAAAAGTTCGACCTGGTGCCCTTGGTCACACCAGGGCAGCAGTCCCTTGTGGACCTGTCTTCCATACCTGACTGGCGGTGGGGCGTGGGTGTCATTGAATGCGACTATCAGGGCGCGAATCAGGCCTATCAAGACTGCGCCTCCGCCGCGCTGCTGTCGTTCCAGCTTGTCTACGCCCAGTTCATGCTGTCCACGGGACCTTGACGGCGTCACACTCGAATGGGGGCAGCGGCGCGGCCCGTTCATCCGTGCGAGGGGGCTGCTTCTTTGGTTACGTGAAGCGCTGCTGCAGCAGGTGCAACTTCACGCGCAGCTGTTTGAGCGCGTTGACGTGCGGCCCCAGCTCCGGGAGCTGGGCGGTCATCACCGCCAGGGAATGCAGCGCCGCGTCCACCGCCTGGATTTGCACGCCGTTGGCCGTGGCCAGCTCCAGGATGATGGGCATGGCCTCCTGCGGCACACCCACGCGCGTGGAGACATCACGCTGCACCTGCGCCATGCGGGCCAGGGCATCCTCGGTGCGGGACCGTTGTTCCCACAATTGAGCCTCCAGCCGGGCCACCACCTCCTTGGCCTCAACCGCCTGGCGCTCCCAGCCCTCCGCCGCCTGCGCCTGACGGCCCAAAGACTGCAGTTGGGCCACCGCCTGCTGCATCTGCCCTTGCAGCCACGCGTTGCTCTCATTCACCGCGCGCAGGCGTTCTTCCATGGCGCGGTGGACCCCTTCGCGCTGCTGCCATTCGGCGCGGCTGAGCGCGGCGTGGCTGTCTGCCTGCAACAGCTTCACTTCCATCTCTGACAACCGCGCGCGCAGCGCCTCCATCTCCGGGCTCTTGCCCTCCTCCTTGAGGAAGATGTCCTTGGCGTAGCGCATCAACTTGTCTTCCAGGTCCTTGACCCGCGCGGCCAACACGCGCGCCTCACCCTGTGACGCCGTCAAACGCGCCTGGAGGTCCACCACCAGCACCTGGGATTCGGCACGCACGCGCTCGCCTTCCAGCGTGGCGTTACCCACCTGACCGCGAAGCTCTTCCAGGCTGCCCTGCGTTTCGGCGTGTTGCGCCTCCAGCCGCGCGTTGAGTTCCTTGCTGCTGCGCAGTGCTTCGTCCCGTGCGGCCAGGTCCGCCTGCGTCTTTTGCAGGGCCCCGGCCACGCGCTGGCCTTCCTGCTGCAAGCGCACCGTCTCCGCGCGGGCGGCCTCCAGGTCAGACAACATCCGGATGACCTGCGCACCGTCGGCGGAACCTTCCAGCATGTGCAGCCGCGCGGTCACCTCATCCAACTGCGTTTGCGTCTGCTGGGCCCGTTGTTTTTCACCCGCGGCGTCCAACGCGTGTTGCGCCTGCGCTTTGGTTGCGTTCTCCAGTTCAACCAGGACCGCATCCAGGCGCGCCTGCAACGCGCTGGCGCGTTGTTGCTGGCTGGTGCCCTCGGCGGTGGCGCGCAACACGCTCTCCTGCAGGCGAACCACCTCACCGCGCGCCGTCTCCAGTTCGCGGTCCCTCCTTTCGGCGGTCTTCTTGTGTTCCGCCAGCTCGCCCTGGATGGATGTGAGCATGGCTTTCTGTTCGGTCAACGTCTTGTGTTGCGCGGCCAGTTTGTCCTTGGCGGTGTTGGCCGCTTCTTCCAACCCCTCAATGGTGATGGCCATGGTGGTGGCCTGTTCCTGCGCGTGACCCGCCGCCAGCTCCAGTTCGCGGGCCTCCTCCTGCAGGCGCGCCTTTTCCGACGACAAAGCCTCCAGACGCGTTTCCAGCGCGCGGTTTTCATTGCGCACGGTGCTCAGGTCCGCGCGCATGCCCATGAGCTCCTCGGCCTTTTCCCGCAACGCGGCCTTGAACAGCTCCCCAGAACGTTCGGCGGCGTCCGAATGGGTTGCGGTGGCCTGCAGGGTCTGACGCAATTCCCGGTGTTCCTCCTTGAGCACGGCCAGCTGCGCCTGGACCTCACGCACCTCATCACTTTTGGCGCGCAGCGCCGCCTTGGTCTGCGCGGCCTCGCGTTCGGCCGCGCCAGCGCGCGCGGTGGCCGCGGCAAGCTCCCGTTGCGCCGTGTTGACGGCGTCCATCACCCCGCCCAAAGCACCCGCCTGGGTGGCCGCCTGGATGGCGCTGGCATGCACCGCCAGCGTGGTGTCCATGATGGACGTCTGGTCCGTGGTGGTGCCCGGCGTCACGTTGGGCAGCAGCGCATGCAGGTGTGCACGCCACTGCGGCGGGGAGAGGCTCCCCATGGGAACCACCGCCGTCACCCCGGCCTCCAACAGGTTGCGCGGCAGCGGCCGGCTGTCCGGCGGCAGCACCATCACCAATGGCACCGACGGGTTCTGCTGGGCCGCCGCCAACACCAGCGCGCGCGTCCCCGGCGCGGGTTTGTCCAGCACCAGGATGACCAGCGGGTGACAGCCACGCTCCAACGCCGCGCGCCCTTCGCCGTGCGTGACCGCAACCACCGTCTCCACACCCAGGGCCGCCAACGTGGGGAGGACCTCCACCGTGGCCAGGTCACACGGGTCCACCACCAGCAATGGCGTTTCCTCTGAAAAACGCTTTGCAAAATCCGCCGCACCAATCTGCGTGATTTCCTGCAGCGGCGTGCCAAACTCGGTGGCGCCGTCAAAAGGCGCCGCCACGGCCAGGCCCTCCTCCAACAACGGTTCAGCCACAATCACGTTCTTGGACTCCTTGCCGCCCTTGGCGCGGCCAGACGCCGTTGCCGGGCGCCGCGTTGAGGAAGGGTCCGCGCGTGAAGATTTCAAGGGATGATGGCTCCATGCGCATCGTTGCCAAGGACCCGGCCTTTGTAAAGCGGTGGTTTCCCCCGCCAACCGCGCAGCAACATGCCCCGTCACGGCGGAACGCGTCTTGACCGCCGCGGCCAGCGTTTGAACACCCGCGGCCATCAGCGCGTGCGGACGGGACGTTTTGGTGTCGGCGGTTGTCCCACCGGCCCGCGCGTGATGCCTACGCGGCAGCCGCTTGCGCGGGTGCCGGCGCACGCATGCGGTCTTCGTACGCAGCCAGGGCAACCTTGGCGCCTTCACCCATGGCAATGACAATCTGCTTGAAGGGCGTCTGGGTCACATCCCCCGCGGCGTAGATTCCCGGCACCGTGGTGCGGCCCTTGGCGTCCACCACAATCTCTCCGGCGCCATTGAGCTCCACCAGGCCCTTCACGCTGCTGCTGTTGGGTGACAGCCCAATCTGCACAAACACACCGTCCAACGTCAGCTCATGTTCCACCCCGGTGGCGCGGTCCTGGTAACGCATCCCGGTGGCCTTTTCGCCATTACCCAGCACCGCGGTGGTGCGCGCGCGGGTGATGACCCTGACGTTGGGACGCGCACGCAACGCGTCCACCAGCACCGCGTCTGCTTTCAGCGCGTCACCAAACTCCAACAACGTCACCTGCGAACAGATGTTGGACAGGTCCAACGCCGCCTCCACGCCGGAATTCCCGCCGCCCACCACCGCCACCGGAAGCCCCTTGTAGAATGGCCCATCACAATGTGGACAAAAGGCCACCCCACGTCCCAGGTACTCTTTTTCGCCGGGGACATTGAGCTCACGCCACCGCGCACCGCTTGCCACAATCACCTGCTGTGCGGTCACGCGTTCTCCACCCTGCAGGTGGATCACCTTGGGGCTGCCGTCTTCCACGCGTTCCACCTTGCGGTGCTCCAAAACCTCCGCCTCATAACCCCGCAGGTGCGTGCGAAGGTCACTGGCCAGGCGTGGCCCCTCGGTGCGCGGCACCCCAATGAAGTTCTCAATGCCCAGCGTGTCCTGCACCTGGCCGCCCATCTTTTGCGCCACCAGCACCGTACGCAGCCCCTTGCGCGCGCTGTACACCGCCGCCGCCACACCCGCCGGTCCACCACCCACCACCGCCACGTCATAGACGCGTGCCGTCTCCTCCTTGCGCGCCACACCCTGGGTGCCCAGGTGTTTCTCCAGCACCTCCACCAGGTCCGCCAGGGTGCTCTTGCCCACGTGCACCAACGTGTCACCCAGAAACACCGCCGGAACACCCTGGATGCCCAACGCGCGCACCTCGTCCGGGCACAACCCGCCGTCCACCATCTGGTGCTGGATGGACGGGTTGAGCAGCGCCACCAGGTTGAGCGCCTGCACCACATCCGGACAGTTGGTGCAGCTCAAGGAGATGTACGTGCGCAGGCTCCCCGGCTTGAGCGCACGCACACGCTCCACAAACGCCGCATCCGGAAAGCGTCCTTTTCCATCCGCATTGAGCAACGCCACCACCAAAGACGTAAACTCATGCCCGCCGGGCACCCCGCGGAACGACACCCCCGTGGCCTCACCAGAGCGCAACAGGTCCAGCTGCACCGGGCTGACGGGCTCTCCCTGGACCACCACCGCCAGCTTTTCACTGGTGGACGCAAGGTCGTTCACCAGCTCCAACAACTCACCCTGGGCAACATGGCTGCCGGGATGAACGGACAACGTCAACGGCGCGGTGAGACCGGAAAATGCGCCGCGCAACTGTTCCAACATTTCTGCGTCAAGCATGGTGGACTCCAGGACAATGTGGCCACGGGGGTACGGTGACGACGGGAACGCGCTCAGATCTTTCCAACCAGGTCCAGACCGGGCTTGAGCGTGCTGGCACCGGGCGTCCATTTGGCCGGGCACACCTCACCAGGGTGGCTTGCCACAAACTGCGCAGCCTGGACCTTGCGCACCAGTTCGTCGGCGTTGCGGCCAATGCCGTTGTCGTTCACTTCGGCCAGCTTGATGCGGCCTTCCGGGTTGATGAGGAAGCTGCCGCGGTAGGCCAGGCCCTCGTCTTCAATGTAGACGCCAAACGCGCGGCTCAAATTGCCCGTGGGGTCCGCCAGCATGGGGAAGCGGATCTTTTTGATGGTCTCTGACGTGTCATGCCACGCCTTGTGCGTGAAGTGCGTGTCGGTGGAGACCGAATAGACCTCCACGCCCATCTTCTTGAGCGCGTCGTATTTGTCGGCCAGGTCACCCAGCTCGGTGGGGCACACAAAGGTGAAGTCCGCCGGGTAGAAGAAGAGGATGGACCACTTCCCCAGCAGGTCCTTCTGCGTGACCGTGCGGAACTCGTTGTTGTGGAAGACCTGGGCTTTGAAGTCAGGAAGCGTGCTGTTGATTTTCATGGCTGTCTCCTTGGGTGGCGCCAATGCCAACCGGTGCACAAGGAGTAGCCCTGCCAGGTGATAGTGTCAGATACTTGTTTTCAGCGATTAAGATAGCCCATGGCTATCATCGGGACGGGGGCCGCGTGCTGTTGGTGGTGGGCTGGCCAAAGGCCCCGCCCGCCGGCTGGAAGCGCAACCGCGGTGGCGGCGTGGAGCCTGCCGAAAAGGGCACGCCCGCGGGCGGCTTGCTGGGCTGGGCAGGAGACGGCACGGGCTTCATGAAAGGACTGTTGTTGGATCAACCACGCTTGGGTTGCCCACATGGGGTGCCCCACAGACCTTGGGGCGCCAACAGGCGGGTTGCGCCCTCCCCCACCCCGTTTCTATGTGGCCCCCCATGCACGGCACCGCGCAGGACGCCTTTGTGATTGCCCAGCACCACCTGGCCATTGCCGGGGTGACGTTGCTGCTGGCCCTGCTGTTCCGCCGCCGCACGCCGGGCGGAATGAAGGAGGTCTTCTTCCTCCTGGCCGGCTTTGCCTTGGGTGCCGGGGCCCCGGAGCTGGAGGCCATGCCAGACGGCCTGGAAGCCACCCTGGACCTCACCGCCGCGGTGTGCCTGACCATTGCCGCGGTGCGCGTGGGCTGGACGTTGGTGGTGGGGCTGCTGCTCAATGACGGCGCACGGCTGGGTCTCTCCCGTCTCACGGTGGACCTGCTGCAAGCCGGGGCCGTGCTGCTGGCCAGCCTGTATGCCGCCGGCGCTGCCGGCGCAGACCCCAAGACCCTGGCCACCACCGGCGGTCTGGTGACGGCGGGTTTGACGTTCTCCCTGCAGCAGACCCTGTCAGACCTGGTGGCCGGCATCATGGTGCAGGGCCAGCGCCCGTTCCGTTTGGGTGACTGGATCCAATACGACGACAACAGCGCCCACATTGGCCAGGTGGTGGAGGTCAACTGGCGTGCCACCAAGGTGGTGAGCCTGGACCGCGTGGAAATCACCGTCCCCAACAGCACGCTGGCGCGCGCGTCCATTGTGAACTTCCACCAGCCCACCAAGGCGTCCCGGCGCAGCATCTATTTTGCCGCACCGTATGACGTCTCCCCCACGCGGGTGCAGGACCTGGTGCTGGAGGCCATCAAGGGGAGTGAGGGCGTGCTGGAAGATCCGGCTCCGTCGGTGGCGGTGTTTGATTTCAATGATTTTGGCGTGAAGTACTGGGTGCGTTTTTTCCTGGAGGAGCAGAACCGCCGGGACATGATTGACAGCGGCGTGCGGGTACGCATCTGGAACGCGCTGGGGCGCGCGGGCATCCAGTTTGCCGTTCCCCGCCGTCACGTGGAGCTTGTGGAGGACGCCGAGGGCCGCAAGACCCACCGCCACCAGACGGATGAAGAAAAACGCCTGGTGGCCTTCAAGCAGATTGATTTCCTCCACGCGCTGGGAGACCAGGCCATGGTGGACCTGGCGCGCCGCTGCCGCACGCAACAATACGCACGCGGGGAGACCGTGGTGACCCAGGGCAGCGCCGGCCGGGACTTTTACGTGGTGGCCAGTGGGAAGCTCGCCGTCAACGTCAACAACAGCCCGGTGGCCCAGCTGACCGACTCGCAGTTTTTTGGCGAGATGGCGCTGCTCACCGGCGAACCACGCTCCGCCAGCGTGGTGTGCTCCACGGATTGCACGCTCTACGTGGTGGACAAGGACACCTTCCGGGAGATTGTCCTCAAACAGCCGGAGGTCCTCCAGGAGGTCAGCCGCGTGGTGGCCGAACGCCAGGCCGCGCTGGCCGCCAAACGTGGCGCCGCACAGAGCCGCAAGCAGACCGACGAGGCGGCGGTGAACATTGGCGCGCTGATGAAGCGGCTGTTTGGCGTGGGCTGAAGCGTGTTGGTGGTTGCGGCGCGGCACCCCGGCGTGGTTGGTTGCCCCGCTGTTTTCTGACGCCAACAAGGAAGCGCCATGTCCAACCATCCAGGCCCCCCCGCCGACGTTGCCGCCGTGCTCAAGGAACTCAAGCGCCCCAAAAAGGCGGTGGTCACCGCGGGCATGCCGTACGCCAACGGCCCGCTGCACCTGGGGCACCTGGCCGGCGCACAGGTCCCCGCAGACATCTACGCCCGTTACCTGGGCATGCTCATTGGCCGCCAGAACGTGTTGTACGTGTGCGGAACGGATGAACACGGCTCCACCAGCGAGCTGGCCGCCATGGCCGCCGGCAAGCCGGTGCGGGAGTTCATTGACGGCATCCATGACGCGCAGGCGCGCACGTTGCAGCGCTACGGCGTGGGCCTGGACGTCTACACCGGCACGTCACGCCCGGAATGTTTCCCGCTGCACGCCGCGCGGTCCCAGGACTTCCTGCGCAAGCTCAACGCCCACGGCATGTTGTCCAAGCGTACCACGCGCCAGTGGTTTGACCCCAAGGCGCAGCGCTTCCTGCCGGACCGCTATGTGCGCGGCACGTGCCCCAATCCCAAGTGTGGTGACACCGATGCGTTCAGTGATGAATGCGGCAAGTGTGGACACCAGCACCTGGCCGAGGAGCTCATCAACCCCCGCAGCACGGTGAGTGACGCCACGCCGGAGATGAAGGACACCGTCCATTTGTGGTTGGACATGTGGAAGGTGTCTGAGACGTTGCGCGTGTGGATCCAGGGCAAGGAGAAGACGTGGCGCACCGCGGTGCTCTCGGACGTGCTGGACAAGGTTCTCCCGTCGCTGCGGTTCTCCAATGAACACGAGGACGCCTACAAGGAATTCAAGGCCACGCTCCCCAAGCACAAGAGCAAATACGCGCCGGGCAAACAGGTGGTGCTGCAGTTTGGCAACAAGCCGGACCTTGAGATTGCGCTGCGCACCCTCAAGGACAAGGGCATGGAGCCCCGGCTCAATGATGAGTGGGCCCACCGCCCCATCACCCGGGACATCTCGTGGGGCATCCCGGTGCCGGAGGACCTGGGCCCGGAGCTCAAGGGAAAAACGCTCTACGTCTGGCCGGACTCCCTCATTGCCCCCATCTCATTCTCCGAGGTGGCGCTGAAGAACCGCGGCCTGGACAAAACCGCGCTTGCAGAGTTCTGGAACGACCCGGATGCCCGCGTGGTCCAGTTCTTGGGCCAGGACAACGTGTTCTTCTACGTGCTCATGCAGGGCGCCATGTGGCTGGGCACGCAGGACAACCCCAACGCGCTGCCGGTGAAAGGCGAGCTGCAGCTCACCGACATCATGGGTTGTTTCCATCTCATGGTGAGCGGCGAAAAAATGAGCAAGAGCCGCGGCAACTTCTACACCGCTGAACAACTGCTGGACGAGAAGGGCTACGCCCCCGACCAGATCCGCTATTACCTGGCACTCCTGGGGCTGTCTGAGAAGTCATCCGACTTTGACTTCAACACGCTGGACGCGCGCAACAAGTTCCTGGCCGGGCCCATGAATGCCGCGTTTGAACGCCCCATTTCAGCGGCGCACTCCAAGTTTGGCGGCAAGGTCCCGCAGGGGGAACTGCTGGAGAAGACCGTGGCGGACACGCTCAAGGTGGTGCGCCGCTACCTCAAGTCCATGGAGCGCGGGGAGTACCACTCCATGCTGTTTGACGTGGAGAACTACGCGCGCGGCATCAACAGCCTGTTCACACAGTACAAGCCCCATGATGACCGCCACCCGGAGGAGGCCCGCCGCAACGCGCTGTTCACCGCGTTCTACGTGCTCAAGAACCTCCTCATCATGCTCTACCCGTTTGCCCCCGCCACCATGGACAAGCTGCGCGAATCTTTGCGCTTGCCGCCAAGCGTGTTCAGCGTGGATGAACTGGGCAAGCCCATCCCCGCCGGCCATGAACTGGGCCAAAAGCAGGAGTACTTCCCCGTCCCTGCGGGCCTGGAGAAGACCGAAGCGGAAGCTGAGGGCTGACCCGGCGCCACGGTCTCCGCCTCAAGGCCTGCAGTTGGCTGCCTTTGGATGACGCCACGGCTGCGCCTGGCACAACCCGCGCCCGCCGCTGCCGGCGAGCAGGCCTCCCGGCGGGAGACCTCTGAGAGGCGCAACACGCCTGCCCGGTGGCGACACGCCCATCCCAGCGTTCTGCAATTCAGGTCCATCAGGGTTGCTCCTCAAGCCATTGCAGCGGGTTTAGACCGGCGGCGTGGCGGCGATTGCCTGCACTTTCCGCCGTGCGGCGATTGCGGCGGCCGCAGGTGCCGCTCCAACAAAGAACCTCTCGTGAATCGCGTCTGCATCGCCGAGGCCCCCAAGACCCGCTGGCGGAATCACGCGCCCAACACGCCCACGCGGCGCGCCGCCTCTGCAAGGTCACTGCTCCGGAACGGCTTGGACAAGAACCCCGCGGGTTGGCGTTGACGGCAGCGCGCTGCCACGTCGGATTCGGCCCAGCCGGACATCAACACCACCTTCACCTGCGGGTCCAAGAGGGCCAGTCGTTCATACGCGGTGACGCCGTCCATTCCCGGCATGCTGATGTCCATGAGCACCCAGGTGACCTCACTGCGACGGCCGCGGAACAGCTCCAGCGCAGCCTCTCCATCCGCCGCTTCCAGCGATTCAAACCCCAAGCGCTGCAGCATGACGCGGGCGCACTTGCGGACGGGCTCTTCATCCTCCACCAGCAGCACCAACCCGCGGCCCGAGCCCAACACGCGCGGTGGCGCGGGCTCCACCGTCACCGGCACGGCGCTGGCAGGGAACACCACCCGGAAGGTGGTCCCCCCCCCCGGCTGACTGCGCAGGTGGATGCCGCCGCGGTGGGAGCGGATGATTCCCTGAAGTGCGCACAAGCCCAGACCCCGTCCGGGACGTTTGGTGCTGAAGAACGGATCAAAGATTCGCGCCATCACCTCCGGCGTCATTCCGCTCCCGGTGTCTTCCACCTCCAGTGACACATACACGCCGGGGACCAGAGGCTGACCACTGTAGACGGTGGCAATGGTCTGAGCGTCAAGACACACCGTGTGTGTGCGCACGGTGATTGTGCCGCGTTCGCCAATGGCTTCGGCGGCGTTGGTGACCAGGTTCATGATGACCTGTTGAAGCTGCGCGGCATCTGCCTGGACGGCGGGAAGCTGGTCCTCCAGCCGGCAGTCCATCACCACGGACCGGGGGATGTTGACCGCCAACAACTCCAGCATCTCCCGCACGGCAATGCTCAGGTTGATGGGCTTGACCACAAAGGTGCCACGGCCGCTGTACGCCAGCATCTGCCGGGTAAGGTGTGCCGCCCGGTGCGCGGCCTGGAGGGCCTGCTCCAGATGTGCGGCGCCGGGATCACCCAGCTGTGTCCCAACCAGGCTTAGGTGACCCATGATGGCGGTGAGCAGGTTGTTGAAGTCATGGGCAATCCCGCCCGCCAGCATGCCCAGGGACTCCAGCTTCTGCGTCTCCCGCAACGCCTGCTCGGAGCGTTTGCGCTCGGTGATGTCACGCCACACCACAAGCAGCATGGGCGCGGGGCCCGCCACAATAGGCGTGAGCAACACCTCCACAGGGAAGTCCTCCCGGTGGGGGCTGCAGTGCATCCACTCAAAGCGGTGGCTGCCCCGCGCCACGGCGGTGGCAATCATGGCGTTGGCCTTCTCAAAGGAATCCCGCCCATCCGGCTGGCTGGCCGGGGAGAGTTCACTGGGGTGCAGCGCCATCAACTCTTCACGGGTACAGCGCAGCATCGCCAGCGTGGCGGGGTTGTACTCCACAAAATTGTTGCTCCCCGCATCAAGCAGGAGGATGGCATCCGCGCTCCGCTCAAACATGAGACGGAACCTGTCGTCGGCCATTGGGCGCTCCTGCGCTGCCGCATCACCAAGGGCTGCCATGGCTCCAAGCTAGAGCAGCGCCACCATCCACACCACGGCCGGCGCCCCATGACGTTGCGGCAGGTTGGTGCCGGAGACTCTTGGGGTCTGAATTCTCTTGACCCCAAGCCGCACGGCTTCACGCCCGCGTTGATGATGGCCGTGGTGAGACCGCGCGGCACGCTGGCCACGCCGGAACGTCCATGTGGGTTGCCCACGGCCAAAGAAGCCGTGCCGCCGCGCCAAAAGCGGGTAGGCTGGCTGGCGGCATGTGGCCGTTCACCAAGAAGGACAAGCCGTACCTGCGGTCCTCCAGCATGGCGGCTGCCGCCAAGGCCCGCGCCAGCGGGGACTTCAAGAAGGCCATTGCGGAATACCAGAAGGTCATTGAACAGGAACCGGACAACACCGACGTCCACGGCAAGCTTGCGCCGCTGCTGGCCCAGGCGCAGCAATACAAACAGGCGTGGAAGAGCTTTGAAATCTGCGCGGATGGATTCAAGAAGAAGGGCTTTGTGGACAAGGCCATCAGCGTGTACGCGCAGGCCTCGGATTTTTTGCCCGGCCTCCCGGACGTGTGGGAACGCATGGCCGCCCTGCACCTGGAGCGGTTGCGCAAACCAGACGCGGTGAAGGTGCTGCTCAAGGGCCGCACGTACTTCAAGACGCGCGAGTACCGCCCGGACGCCATCCGGTTGTTGTCCCGCGCGCGGGAGCTGGAGCCCAACAACCTGGAGATGTGCCTGGACCTGGCGTCATTGCTGCGCTTGTCCGGCCGCCGCGCCGAGGGGCTGGCCGTGCTCACACCGTTGTTGCCGGGGCAACGGGGAAAACAGCTGCGCAGGCTTCGGGGGTCCTTGTGGCGGCTGCAACCCACGCCGGCGCGGTTGTGGCACTACCTGCGCGCGCTGCTGCTGGGACGCTGAAGCACCTCAGAACAAAAATCCATCCACCGCTTCCACCGGCGGCGGAAGCTCCTGGTCACCCAACATCTCCTTGAGGTTGATCTCAATGGTCCGGGAAAGGGCAGACATGGGCGTGTCCGTGATTCGGTTCTCAAACGGGTCTTCATTGAGCCGGCCCACACCTTCCAGCACCACAAAAATGATGGAGATGGGCACGGACAGCAACGGCGTGAACACGCCCAGGTCATGCACCATCCCAAACGGCAACACCGCCATGTAGAACCACAAGAAGACACGCGGGAAGTAGTCATACTGGCGGGGCAGCGGTGTGTTCTTGATGCGCTCGCATGCGCCCAGCACGTCGGTGAGGTCCTTCAACGTCTGCTCCAGCTGGATGTGGCGGAAGTCATTGAGCAGCCCTTGTGCGTACGCCGCGGCCAACGCGCGCCCCTGGTTGAGCAGCAACTGGTTGGGCGCGTTTTTGGAGGCGCGTACCGCCGTCAACTCAGCGTCCGGCAGCAGGCCACTGAGCTCCACCATCAACTCCGGCTGTTTGCGCAGGTGCAACCGCAACGCGTGGGCAAACGCCGCCGCGCGCAGCACCAGGCTGCGGCGCAAGGGCTGGGCGTCCTGCTGTTCCGGCGCCACAAATGTGAGCACCTCACGCGCAAACGTTCGGGACAGGTTGACCAGGCTGCCCCACAACTTACGCGCCTCCCACCAGCGGTCATAAGAAGACGCATTGCGGAACGCGAGAAAGATGGCCAACGCGCCGCTGAGCATGGCCACCGCGCCAAGGGGAACGTGCAGCAACGTCTGGCCCCAGTTGGCAAACTTGTACACAGCCACGCCGGCCAGGGCCGTGGTCACCAGCACCGGCCGCCAGATGTTTCCAAGGATGATGGACAGCTTGAGGTTGCGGCGGATGATCATGGACCAGCCCTATCCCGCCGCGTGGGACCATCCCAAGTCACGGCGGGTCTGCCGCACGGAAACACCAGGCGCTGCGTCCGCGTCCGTCAGAGTTGGCAACATCTCTGCCCGCAAGGCATGATCAGCACACGCTGCGGAGATTCTTGTTGAACCGTTGCGGCGTGGTGCGCTACGTTGAAAATGCTTGCCACCCAATCCCTGTGGCACTTCCCGTCGCTGTGTTGGACGGTCCATCCCTACGAAAGGAGGAGCTCCATGAACATGAACACCAAAACCTCTCCCGCCCTCTCCGGCACCTTTGGTCTGGTCTCCTCCGTAGCGTCGGGGATTCAGCGTCAATACGTGCTGTGCATGCGTCCGTGACGGGACGCCTGCCACCCCATTGAAGTCCTCCCGGTCCACCCGGGTGGAACTGCCGGTTCACCTTCTGCGCGCCCGGTGACCCCGTGTGATGCGTCCTGCGCCGCCCTCTGGCGGGCGTCTGGGCGTGTCCCCTGGTGTCCACCCACCGCGCGGTGTGGTGCGCCCTGGAATGTTGTTGCCGCACTTTCACGCGCGTGGAAACGCGCGCGCGCGGCGCATTGAGTTTGTTGTGGAGCACGTCATGTTTCATGGATGGAATGAAGTGCGCGGTCTTCCGCGCCAGTTGTGGGCGTTGGCCGCCAGCGTGCTGGTCAACCGGTTGGGGTCCATGGTGGTGCCGCTGCTGGTGCTCTACGTCACCAACGGTTTGCACCTGAGCGCCACCACGGGGGCTGCATTGCTCAGCGCGTTTGGCGTGGGGGCCTTGTTGGCTTCACCGCTGGCGGGCCGGTTGTCAGACAGCGTGGGACCGGTGGTGATGATGCGCTGGTCCCTGGTCACCTCCGGTCTGGTGCTGTGCGCGTTTCCGTTGTTCCAGACTGAAGCGTCGCTGTTTGGCGGCACGCTGCTGCTGGCAGTGCTCACCGAAGGTTACCGGCCGGCGAGCTTTTCCGTCGTCAGTCAGATGGTGACACCCGAGCAGCGCAAGCCGGCCTACGCGCTGGTGCGCCTGGCGGCAAACCTGGGGATGAGCGTGGGGCCCGCGTTGGGCAGTGTGTTGGCCACGTATTCGTACACCTGGATCTTCTGGGTGGATGGCGCCAGCACGTTGGTGGCCGCGGCGTTGCTCTGGTTGTTCTTCAACCCGCGCCTGCGGTCCTTTGAAGAACAGACGGCCAGCCAGGGAACGTCCTGGAAGCCCGCCACCCGCGCGCAGTTTGCAGTGTTCCTGGCCGCGGGCGTGGCGGTGACCATGGTGTTCTTCCAGTTGGACGCGGCACTTCCGCTCTACCTGGTGGGGGATTTGCACATGCCCCCGTCCATGTACGGCGTGGTGTTCACGCTCAACACGGTGATGATTGTGGTGCTGGAGGTTCCGCTCAATGCTCACACCGCGCACTGGAGCCACCGGACCACCATGGCCCTGGGTGCGGTGTTGGTGGCCTTGGGATTTGGTGGGCTGGTGCTGGTCACGGAAACGTCGGGGTTCCTCTTCACGGTGGCCCTGTGGACGTTTGGGGAAATGCTGCTGTTCCCCGGCATGAGCGCGTACGTGGCGGAGATATCCCCGCCGCAGCGAAGAGGCGCATGGATGGGATGGTTCACCATGTCCTTCAACGCGGGGTTTGCGGTGGGGCCGCTGCTGGGCACCATGCTCATGGAGGCCGCAGGTGCCGCGGTGTTGTGGTCGGTGGCGTTGGCGTTGGGGCTGTTGTCCGCGGTGGTCTACACGCGGGTCTATGAGCCCCGGCGTCTTGCCGCATGATGGTGGGAGAACGCGGGCGCCCGTGCGGTGAGGGCGGGCGCCCGTTCCTCCTGGACAATTGCGTTGTCCTACGGCGCGGCAACCGGCAGCGGCGCGTAGGACATGCCGTGACCGTCACCCAGCTGGCCCAGGTGGTTGCTGCCCCAGCACATCACCGTGTTGCCGGTGGTGACGCCGCACGCAAAGTCATCACCAAGGTTCACGTCAAGCCACGTGTGGCCACCCGCCACCAGGGTGGGTTCAAACACCTGACCAGACATCCCCACGCCCGCCTGGCCATGCGTGTTGTCCCCCCAACAAAATGCCTGCCCAGCAGCATTGATGGCGCACCGGTTGTTGCCCGCGCCGTGGATGGCGCGCCAGTCCAAAGCGTTGCCCACCGGTTCGAGTTCCGGCGACGCCCCAGACAGCCCCCAGCAATACAACGCTCCGCTGGTCCTGATGCCACAGGTTGTATCTGTGGACGCGGATACTGCGCGCCAGGCCGCCGCGCCCACGCGTGTGGGCTCCATGACGTCTCCCTCCACCGGGATGCCGGTTTGCCGCCAGAAGTTTTCCCCCCAGCAATACAAGGCACCATCCATGGTGATGGCGCACGCAGTGGTTGCCTGCAGGCTGAACGTGGTGACGCCGCTGAGGCTGGTGCGCGTGGGGGCACCGGCAAACGTGATGCCCATGCCCAGACCGGTGGCGCCGTCATAGTTGTCTCCCCAGCACCACAACGTCTGGTCGGTCTTGGTGGCACAGGCCACGGTTCCCCCGGTCTCCACGTGGGACCAGTCGGCATCGGTGCCCACGCGCACCGGTGCCGGCCGTGTCTCAAAGCCGCCGCCGGTGACCGAGGCGTCACCCCAGCACCACAACGACCCATTGGTGCCCACCCCACAACCGGCAAACCGCCCCTGGGACACCTGCGCAAACGTGACCCCCTGCGGCGCCAGCACGGCGGGCTGGGCGCGGGCGGCCACATCCCCCAGCCCCAACTGGCCCGCCGCGTTGTCACCCCAACAGCGTGTGACGTCGCCGGTGGCGCTCTGCGCGCACACCGACATTCCGCCTGCAAACACCTGGGAAGACGCTGGCAGCCCCGGGACCGGCGCCGGCGTGTTGATGCGTCCGGCAAATCCCTGGCCCAGCAGGCCGCTGCGGTTGGAGCCCCAGCACACCAGGCCACCGGTCACCTCCACTGCGCAGGCGGACTCACCAACGGAGGCCACCGTCACAAAACGGCGGGCGGGGAACACCAACGCGTCCATCATCCAATCCGGCATGGTTGCATCACCCAGGATGGGGGCCGCGCCAAAGCTGTACCCCTCCACCCGCAGTGACCCGTTTGCGTTCAACAGGAACACTGCGCCGTAGGCAAGACGGCTGGTGGCGGCGCGGAGAGGCTGTGGCTCCCGTCCATCCCTTGATCCCCTGCCGGGTGGTTGTGCCAGAAGGGGCGCATGAACCAGCCCACCAACCCGCCCCAGAATTCCAACCGTCCCAACGGTGGTGGACCACGTCCCGCGGGCGAGCCAGGCGGCGGCGGCCGGCGGCGTCGTCGGGGTGGACGCGGTGGCGGTGACCCCAACGCGCCCCGGCAAGGGCAGCAGCAACCCGGACAACAACAGCAGGGACAACAACGCCCGCAGCAACAGCAACAACAACAACAACCCCGCCAGCAGCAACGCCCAGGGCAAGACAACCGTCGGCAACAACAGCAACAACAGCGTCCGGGCGGCGGCAAGCAACCACAACAGCAGCAACAACGCGGCAACAAGCCACCGCCGCCGCCGCCGCCGCAAAAGCCTGCACTTCCCACGCCCAGCGCGTTGGCAGTGGCCCAGGATGCTGGACCCATGGGGCCACATGAAGTGGCGGAGATGCGTCACCATCTCGCGTTCATCCGCACCCACCGCGCGGTGTTGCGGCTGCAGCTCAACGCCGCCGAGGACCTGCTGGTCAACGGCCAACGCGACCCCGAGGACCGTGGCGTGTGCCGTCACCTGTTGGACAAGGTGGACCGCTCCTGCATTGACAGCGCGTTGGCCCGTGAGCCGGTGAAGAGCGACCCCAAGGCCCGCGCCACGTTGCTGGCGGGCGCAGTGGCACTGAGCCGTGACGTGGGCATTCTCATCACGTACCTGGAAACGCTCACCCAGTTGACCTCCCGGGCAGACCAGGCGCGGGCTTTTGTGGAGGCGGTGGGACGCATTGATTTTGAAGCGCTGTCCGCCGCGCGGTTGTCCCGGCTGTTGCAGCTGTTGTTGGACATCTTTGACGGAACCTCCCGCACCCAGGTGCTGCTGGGACTGTTGGAACAGTCCGTCTTCCGCCGCGCGGTGGACCTGGCCTTCTCCCAGCTGGGTGAGGAGGTGCAGGACGCGCTGCGGCCGCTGCGCATTCTTGGCCAGCTGGTGTTCCGGGAGGGCGTGGCCCGCACCGCCGACGAGCAGGCCGCGGTGCGCAGTGCGTTGGACGCGGTGATGGCGTTGCCGGCGGCCACGCTCAAGGGGCTTTCTGTGCCGGTGCGCACGGGGCTGTTGGATGTGGCGGTGAACCTCACGGGGGCACCCGCGCTGCTGGACCGCGTCATGGACGGGTTGCTGCCAGAGCTGCCGAAAGATGGGCGGGACCACTCACGCATCACCACGCGTTACGCGGCGCAACTGCTGGCCCGGCAGGATGATGTGCGCGCGAAGAACGTCCTGGAGCTGGTGGTCAAGGCACACCCGGATTTTCGCCAGCCCGCACGCTGGTTGGCCGAACTGCAACTGCCGCGCGTGGGCCGTGTTGCCGTCAAGGACGCCACGCCGCGCGCGGGTCTCACGCGTGGGTTCTTTTTGGATGCGCAGGAAGAGGTGTGGCTGCGCACCACGCCGCTGGCCAATGCTGCCGCGCTGAATGATGAGGCGCGCCTTCAGGTGGCCTGCGGCCTGCCGGGTGTGGCGCGGGTGGTGGCCACGTTCAGCCACGGTGATGTTGCGTGTTGTGCGGTGACGGCGGCGGGACAGCCGTTGAACCTGGGGTCCCTGCCCAAGATGGACACCGAACGCCGGGTGGTGCTGGGCCAGATGTTGCGCGTGGTCAACGCGTTGGCGCTTGCAGGTCTGACGCTGCCGGATGTGCGGTGTGAGCGGTGGCTGTTCCATGCTCAGCCCGCGGTGGTGACCCTGGCGGATGTGTCCGGGCTTCAGGCGCGCGGCGCGGATGCTGTGACGTCGCTGACGGATGCCGCACGGGCCCTGTTCCAACAGGTCCTGCCCGCCGCCCTTGTGCCGCCTGACGCCGACCTTGCCGCGTTGGTGCAGGCCGCCGAATCCACAGCGCAGTCCCAATAGGCCCAAGGGCCGTCACTTGGGTCTCTTGGATGCCTTCCGCCGCGCGGGAGCCTTCTTGGCGGGTGCCGGCTTTGCCTTGCTCTTCCCTTTCTTCATGGCGTCCCGCATGGCCTGATAGCCCGCCGCGTAATCCGCAACGGGGATCCGGGCGATGGTCCCCTCCACGACGTCAAGCGCCAGGTCCGGCAACGCCTTGAAGCGCAGGCACCCCTTGCCCATGTCCAGCTTCTTGCCGCTCTTTTTGTACTGGGCGTTGAACCAGTCCAACAACGCGGGCTGGCCATAGAAACAAATCATGTGCAGCGCCAGGTAGTTCTTTTGTGAACCCAGGCTGACCAGCGGGAGGGGCTGCTTGGGATTGCCGCCGTACCCGGCTGGAAACGTGGCCAGCGGAACAAACCAGCTCAACATGCCAAACTGCATGCCTTCCTTGTATCCCTTGGGCAGCACCCGGTTGATCGCCTTTCGCACGGCGTTCACGTCGTCACGGCGCTCAGGACTGAGCGCTGCGATATATTCAGTCACGGTGGATGCGGGCATGTTGCGGCTCTAGCGCGGGCTTCTTTCTCGGCGCAACGGCGGACAGTTTCAAGGCTGCATGGACGCCGCGGGCATGGCCGCAAGACGCCGCGCAACCCACGCCTCCACGCTGATGGGATGCACCTTGGGGGTGACCTTCAGGTTTGCATAGAGCTTGCGCGCCACGTCGTGGAGACCCTCTTGTTCCGCCAGACGTCCCCACACCGCCAGGTCCGAACTGTCCGGCGCCTGGTGGGATTCCGGCGGGTACAACTTGCGCAGGATCTCCAGGGCCTCACGCACGCGGCCGGCCTCGGCGTAGAGCGCGGCCAGCGTGTTGAGCTCGGCGCGGGACGGACCATCATTGCCCACGGCGCGTTGCGCGCGGTTGATGGCGTCATCCAGGTTGGACCCGGAGAACAACGCCAGCCACGCCCAGTTGTTGAGCGCGCCGGTCCCGGCGCCACCAGCCGCTTCCAGGCGCGCGTAATATTGCTCCGAGCGCGTGTATTGACCCTGGGCCTGCGCCAGACGCGCCAATTGCATCAACACGTTGGGGTCCTTGGGACTGGCCTTGAGCCGGCTTTGCCACTGCGCCTCAGCTTCCGGGAAACGTTTGGCCTCCAACAACGACGACAACCGAAGCTCCATGGCCATGGCGCTGCTGGGATATTGTTTGAGCAGCGCCAGGGTCTGCACATCCGCCAGTTTGAGGTCATCCCCCGCGGCATCCAGCAGCGCCAAACGCACCGCCGCCACCTGGGGGCCTGCAAGTCTTCCCTGCAGCGCCGCGTTCAGGATGGGCACCGCCGTGGCCGCCTTGGGCCCGGTGGCCACCAACGCCGCCGCCGCCACGCGCATGGTTGCGGGATCCGCCGGCTGTCCTTCTGTCCACAACGTGGCCAGCGGCGGCATGCGCAACGGGTCATCTCCGGCGGGGACACGAACGCCAGCGCGCGCCCAGTTGAGCCACTGTTGCGCCGCCTTGGGCCTCCCGGCGTCCAGGGCCTTGAGTGCCTGGGTTCCAAGGCACGCCACACTTCCAGTGGGGATGTTGAGCACCTTGGGAACACCGTCCTCCATCACCGCAAAGGTGTCCTGGCCCGCGGGCGCGTTGGGTATCTTGCTCACCATGCGCACGCGCCAACCCACGCTGGGGTCACCTTCGTGCGCCATGGTCACCGCCACCGCGGTGATGTCCCGCAACACCGCCGCAGGCAGTCCGCCTTGCGCGCGGGAGACCTCATCCAGCGTCCGGCGGTCCTCGGGCAACAACCCACACTCCGGCGCGCGGGCCA
>Ga0154020_10000239_pt1 | contig 65183 bp, 58 predicted proteins | sample Klosneuvirus_201_FD_109709 | JGI IMG/M metagenome (GOLD analysis project Ga0154020, IMG submission 109709) | Active sludge microbial communities from wastewater, Klosterneuburg, Austria - Klosneuvirus_20160825_MG | ecosystem: Engineered > WWTP > Aerobic digester > Activated sludge | place...
AGCATTGATACAAAATATAAAAAACAAAAAAAATCCACTCACTCCCTACGAATACCTACAATCACTGCATATTTAATACTAATAAATAACTTTAATCTAGACGTAGACTATCGACGATTTACGTTAAGTCGTCTTGTATTTCAGGAATAGTATCCATTAATTTTAAAGCTTGTAATCTGGTATAGGTAGACGATTCACTTAAGTTAAAATGTTGAATTAGCATTTCAAAGAGGCTCGAATATCCCATCGCTGCATAAAGCCTTCTTATTCTAATTTCTTTTAAGGCTAAAAGAATGGCATCACCAATTCGCTTTTCTCGGTCTAAGAGTTTTTGCAGGGTTTGGAGTAAATCTTGATCCTTCAGGGATTGAATTTTTATTTCAAAGTTATTTAATTGTTCTGTTAGTGTTTCTATTTTAATTACTCCTATCCTTCTACAAATTGATTCAGACTTAATTATTTTTTAAAAAGTCCCTCTTTATAGGTTACTAAGTAGAGCCTAATTAAGGTTGAAACACTATAACACGGGTTTTTTGTTCAATTTAAACGAACAAGGATTGAATAGGAAAAGAGTAAAAAATCATGACTCATTCGGGAACATAAAATTTAAATAAGTGCGATCTGTGATCTAATAAGCTCAATGGTTTCATGTTTATGCTTGGTTTCTATTTGCAACTGAAAATCAGTATTTTTGCAATAGTAGGCAGTCAAATAATTTTTTAAAAAAAGAAAACGTAACGCAAACTTTTCAATATGTCTGTGCTGCAGAATTTCATTTGCAAAAATGAGGTAACCTCAACCTCAACCTCAATAGTCATATGATCATGGTCAAGATCAGAAGATCAATGACTTACCCACCCTTCCCACGTCCCCATGAAAAAGAAAATCCCTTCGAGCTTTTTCATGGGTGTGGAAAACGTGGATAAGATCCGCCGGTCTATTCGTATGTATTTCATTATTTAAAGAATCGTAAGTAGCATACTCACTAAATTTCTGTGGATCAGCAATTCCACTCCAAATCACAAAGAGCCAACTATCATGACATTTTTGTCACTTTATAAATTAAATACTTTGATGGCTTTTACATTGTAATTTTTATAAACTATTATAGTTTATATTTTTATTAATGATAAAATGATATATAAAATTCATTATTAATTCAATAAACACTCGGCTGACATAATGAAAACTCAATCCCACAACATTTGGAAAGGTATCTCTATGCAGGAGAATTCAATGAATAATCAATCTTGTACTATTAGTATTTTTTTATTTATATTCCAACTTACATCGAGTGTTTTTGGAGCAGTAGATTCTAATTATTTAAACCAGCAATATAATAATTTCATGCGTGATCCAATGGTTGTTGCTTTAATGACTCAAGCTAGTTTAGATGAAACTATTCAAAAAGTAATCTCCGAATTTCCACACGATAAGCAAATCAAACAAAAGCTTGAGATGGCTGATTCCTCTCGCCATCAGATGATACTTTGGATGCAAAATTTGTCACAACTGATAGTAAAGGATTATTCTTCCTCGGAATGGAATAGTTTTGATAATATTAAATATGTTTGGACTTGGGCGTACATTAAAAATGATCAGTTAATTCTTGAAAAGGATGAAGAAAATGTCGATTATTATTCTCTTATTAAAATGATTGGAACACAAATTAATTTACCTAAACGAATTGCTAATCTTAATCCAATACCCTTACAAAAAATTATGTTAGGTGACAATAATACAGAAAATTTAGATCAAAATAATAATCCGATGAGAAAATTTCGTATTCTAGAAAATCTTCGTCACTTTAATTCAGACTACTATAAAGAGATTCAAGTGATAGCCTCTGATTTTAGAAACAAAGGTACCTTTTTTCATTTCTTAGAAACTACACATAACTTGCACCACCCCAGAATTTCTTTTATCGAATATACATCTAACTTTATTGATGCTGCCAAAATTCTTAAAAACTCATGTATACAAGGTACTCTACACTTCGATTTAGATTTAAAGACATTTATGATTAATAAAGGTAACTTTGTGGAAGAAAAAGTAGACTGTGATGGCCAATAAACTGATCGCGTTGATCAAATAACAAAGGTAAAGAAAATGATAAAGAATATAATGTTAATGATTGTTAGTTTAATTTCATTAAACACCATGGCGATGGCGAGCGTTACTTCTAAATCAAAGGTAGCTCAAAAAGCGGCGGCAGAAATGAAAGCCAAGGATACACGAACAATTATAAGAGACGTCACAAATACCGATGGCAATCCTTGTATGCCAGAGGGTAAGTCCTACCAAGTTGATTTACAAGTTAAACAAGCGTCCTTCAATCATGAAACAAACGATGTTGATTATACATGGGAAACTGTTAAAACCATCGGCGTAGATAAAGCTGGTCATGTCATGGAAGTCTGCGCAGAATAATTTTTTAATAAATTATTATTTATAACTTCCTGACCGGATATTAAAAAATCTCGAATGCTCATTTGGGCCTCCTTGAGTGAAGGCGATTCTGTAATGATTTTTACCAAGGCACTTCCAACAACCACACCTTGCGCTCTTTGACTTAAGTATTTGATTTGCTCACAATTACTGACGCCAAAACCCACTGCAATCGGTTTATTTGTCAGTGACTTAATTTTGTTTAGCTCCAGATCTAAAGATGAAGATAAATTATTCTGTGCACCCGTCACACCCAGACGTGAAATATAATAAATAAAAGCCGTTGAATACTCGCTTATTAATTTAATGCGATCCTTACTTGTCGTTGGTGACGCCAAAAAAACAGTCTTAAGATTGGCATTTTGATGAAACATGAGATACTCTTCTGCCTCTTCCGGTGGTAAATCCACTGTTAAAGAAGCTGCAACGCCAACGGAGTGTGCTTCTTGAACATAACGGGACAAGCCAAATGCCAGTAATGGATTTAAATAACTAAAAATAATTAATTTCACATGAGGATGTTGTTGGTGAATTCGCCCACAGAGCGCGAGTACATCCTTGAGGGTTGTTCCGCAACTAAGGGCTTTTGCTGAGGCCATTTGTATGACCTTTCCATCAGCCATAGGGTCAGAAAAAGGAACACCCAGCTCCAGAACCTCAATACCTGATTCGATCATTGTCATGGCTAATTGTTCACTCGCCTCTAAATTTGGGTAACCCACCATAAGAAAAGGAATTAATTTTGTTCTTTCAAAAGTTAAAATTGAGTCAAACATAATCCTCCACAATATCTAAATCCTTATCACCGCGACCAGAAAGATTAACTAATAAAATAGATTCTTTTGTTATTTCTTTGGCACGCCGAAAGGCATAGGCCAGTGCATGAGAACTCTCTAAGGCGGGTATAATTCCCTCTAATTGACATAGTTTTTTAAAGGCATCTAAGGCTTCTGTGTCAGACGCTGTTTGATATTGAACTCGGCCCGTTTCATACAAAAATGAATGTTCGGGTCCAACTGAAGCATAATCTAACCCTGCCGAAATACTATGCGTGGCTGCAATCTGTCCCTGCGCGCTTTGTAATACATAACTTTTTGTACCCTGAAAGACTCCTATTTTTCCACCGTGGAAGCGTGAAGCATGGTCACCAATTTGGGTACCTCGTCCACCCGCTTCAACACCTGTCATACGCACTTTTAACTCATTTAAAAACGGATAAAATAATCCAATGGCATTACTGCCTCCTCCCACACAAGCGATGAGCTCATCGGGAAGTCGTTTTTCATGAAATATAATTTGTTTATAAGCTTCTTGTCCTATGATAGACTGAAAATCCCGTACCATTTGTGGATAAGGATGTGGACCCAGTGCCGATCCCAACAAATAATGAGTCTTCTCACAATTGGTGACCCAATCTCTCATTGCTTCAGAGACAGCATCTTTTAACGTTTTAGATCCACTCATAACTGGAACTACTTTGGTGCCTAACAATCTCATTCGTCGCACATTTGCTTTTTGACGGTTAACATCCAGTTCACCCATATAGACGACACACTCTAATCCAAATTTGGCACAAACTGCAGCGGTTGCGACACCATGTTGACCAGCGCCTGTTTCGGCCACGATTCGAACTTTTCCCATTCTCTGGGCCAGTAAAATCTGCCCTAGGGCATTGTTTATTTTATGCGCCCCAGTATGATTTAAATCTTCGCGCTTTAAGTATATCTTAACTCCCAACTCTTGGCTGATTCGTTCTGCCAAATAAAGTGGAGTTTCGCGTCCCACAAAATCTCGTAAATGATTTTGTAGTTCATGTTGAAAGTGAGGATCGACTTTTATTTCGTTATAGGCGTTTTCTAGATCAATCAAGGGTTGCATTAAAGATTCTGGAGCATAGCGACCGCCAAATTTTCCGAATCGTCCATTTTCAAACATAATCCGCTCCAACACACCTAATGAAATTTCTTACTGCCCCAGGATTCTTTTTTCCAATTTCATATTCAACTCCACTTGAGACATCAACGCCGTAGGGGTGCAGATCTTTGATGATTTCAATCACATTTTCAGAGTTCAATCCCCCAGCCACAAAATAGGGTTTGTTGAGTCTAAGATGCCTAAGCGTTTTCCATAAAATTAAGGGCCGAGTGGGCCAGTCGCGACGAGACTCCATCGAATCAAATAGAAAATAATCCAAATCATTAAAATCATCGGGATTTTGAACTAAACCCACTTCATTGACTCCAATACTCTTAATCACAATCGTTTCAGGAGTTCGCGATTTCAACTCTGAGATAAATTGAGCGGATTCATGACCATGTAACTGCACAGCAGTAATCTGAGTCTGCTCAATGTGTTGAAGAATCGTTGTTAAGCTCTCGTTAACAAAAACTCCAACAGAGAGAAGAGGTTCTGGAAGGGTCTTGATAATTTCTCGGGCTTTATCCATGGTAATCTGTCTTGGACTTTCAGCAAAAACAAAACCCAAAGCAAAGGCGCCATGTTCGCATGCTAATAGTGCATCTTCTTTTCTGGTTATTCCACAGATTTTTACTTTGACCTTCATAGAACAGCCTTTAAATTATTATTCGATATCAGTTGATCTAAAAAATGAGTTGGACTTGAATTTTTCACTAAACTTGTTCCCATCAAAAATCCATGGTAACCGAGAGCACGAAGTTCATTTATTTCTTCGAGTGATTCGATTCCACTTTCTGAAATGACTAAGACTTCTTCTGGAATCATAGATGCTAATCGACGAGACACATTTAAAGAAACTGAAAGAGTATGTAAATCACGATTATTGATCCCAATGATGGATGTACCGATATTAATAATATTGAGAGCCATATTCATTTCTTCTTCAGTATGTACTTCTACTAAAGCACTCAAACCTAAACTTCGAGCCACTTCTAAAAAACGACGTGTCCGCTCACTACCTAAAACCGCCACAATTAAAAGTATGATATCGGCTCCATAATAAAAAGCCTCATAAATTTGATATTCATCGATAATAAAATCTTTTTGCATGAGAATTGCTGAAGGAAGTTGCTTTCTAATTCGTTTTATATTTTCGATGTCACCACCAAAATACTCTGGTTCAGTCAAGATAGAAATTGCCACGGCTCCGGCTTGATAATAGCCATTTGCAAGACCAACGGGATCATTAATATTACTGATAACACCTTGTGAGGGACTTTTATATTTTACTTCTGCAATAATATTAATGGAATCTTTGTTGCATAATTGAGATATAAAAGTTCTATTTTTAGCAATACCATTTATTTTTGAAATAGAATTCAATTTTCTTTCTTTTTTCAGCGCAAGCTGTTCTAGCAACTCACTCAATGGCAATGCTTTTTTTCGAAATTCTATGCGTCTCAAGGTCGATTCGGTCACTCGTTGTAAAAAACTATTTATTTTCATGCTTGCATCCTCATTTTCATCGCTTGCATACTCTCAATAAGAGCATAGGCTTTTCCAGAATCAATCGCCTCACTGGCAATCAGTATTCCCTCATGTATATCACAAGCTTGGCCTCCGACCATTAAACCAGCGGCGGTATTGAACAGAGTTATATCTCTATAAGCACTCTTTTCTCCACGCAAAACTGACAATAATAATTGGGCATTTTCAGCTGATGAACCTCCTGCAATAGCCGCCACAGGAGCGTCTAATCCAAAATCATTTGGATATATTTGATAAGAATTTAATTTTTGATCTTTTAAATGTACTACATGAGTCGGCGAAGATAAACTTAACTCATCAGTACCGTCTTCTGCACGCACTACCAAGACCTCTCTGGCCCCTAATATTCGAAAAGTTTCTGCAATCGGAAGCAGTAATGCTTCGGAATACACTCCCATTAACTGTCTCCCCACATTTATCGGATTGAGTAATGGACCCAATGCATTTAAAATCGTTCGAAAACCTAAATTTCGCCTGACAGGACCAAGCTTTTGTAAAACCGGATAAAAAGAAGGGGCATATAAAAATGTTAAATTAAAAGTCTCTAGCAATTGAGTTGCTTCAAGAAAATTATGAGCATAGGGCACACCCAATGCGTCGAGAACATCAAAACTTCCACAGCGACTTGATACAGCTCGATTTCCATGCTTAGCCACTCTTTGGCCCGACGCTGCGGCAACAAAAGCCACCGTCGTTGATACATTAAATGTACCCATTCCATCACCTCCAGTACCACAGACATCAAGAAGATTTTCAGAATCTTTAAGATGGAAAACTTTTGAATGCGTACGTAAGGCTTTAATAAATCCAACCAGTTCTTGTGCCTGTGGAGGTCGAAAGTGAAAAAAGGTTAAGAATGCTCCCACTTGCTCCGGCTGAACTTCATCTTCTAAAAGTGCTAACATGGCTAATTCGGATTCTAGTTCTGTTAGTGTGTTTCCTTGGGTTAGTTTTATTAATGCCTGCTTAAATTCCAAAGCTTTCATACAGCCACTCTTTCTAAAAAATTCTTTACTAACTCAAGCCCATATTCAGTAGCCATTGATTCAGGATGAAATTGCAAGCCTTGAATGGGGAGCGATTGATGGCGGACACCCATGATCAATCCCTCTGTTGTTTCAGAAGTAATCTCAAGACAAGTGGGTAAAGTCTTTCGATCAATCACTAAAGAATGATATCTGGCTACTAATAATGGGCTTGATAATCCTGAAAACAAACCGAGTTTATTGTGGCAAACACTCGATTGCTTTCCGTGATGTGGAACAGGTGCGTGAATGATCTGAGCACCAAAAACGTGTCCAATGGCTTGATGTCCAAGACAAATTCCAAGTATTGGAATATTTCCTTTTACGGCAGTAATTAGATTCAGCATGATTCCCGCAGATTCGGGTCTACCGGGCCCAGGAGAAAGAACAATGTGAGATGGTTTTAAGAGGATAATCTCTTCTACAGAGAGCTCATCATTGCGAATCACCCGACAACGGTAACCTAATTTTTCGATAAGTTGAAATAGATTATATGAAAATGAATCATAATTATCAATTAAGACAATCATAAGTAAGCTCTCACTTTTGCTTTTTCATATTTTATTGATTTCAATTCACATAAGGCAATAGCTTGCAACAGAGAAACAATTTTATGATGAATCTCTTGGTATTCACTCAATGAATCTGAATCAGCAACAATGCCCGCACCCGCTCTTAAAATCGCTTTATTTTTTACAACTTCAATCCCACGAATTGCAATGCAGGAATCAAATCCTCCATTAAAATCAAATGCCACCATAGCGCCCCCATAAAACCCTCGGGGCTGTAACTCAAGTTGCGATAAAATTTCCATGGCACGAATTTTCGGTGCACCAGAAAGTGTTCCTGCTGGAAAACAGGATTTGAAGACATCAAAATCTTGATGCTTTGAGTTTAATTGCCCTGTAACAATCGAACTTAAGTGCATCACATTAGTAAGTCGTAAAACTTGACGATATTCGTTTACTTCAACGGTTCCTGGAATTGCAACACGGCCAATATCGTTACGAGCTAAATCGACTAACATTAAATGTTCTGCCGCTTCTTTTTGAGAGGCAAGGAGTTTACTTTCATAAATGAGATCTTCTGCTCTATTTTTTCCGCGTGGACCTGTTCCCGCAATAGGATGGGTTTCGATTTTCTTATTTTTGACTTTTACTAGAGTTTCGGGTGAAGCTCCAAAAAATTCACTCTTTTGAAAAGGAAAATAAAAACTATAAGCCGAAGAATTTATTTCTCTTAGTTTGGTAAATATTTCGATTGCAGTAATTCCATTCAATTCATATTCCATTTGCTCGGCTAGTACTGCCTGAAAAATATCTCCTTCAATAATATGCTTTTTAATGCGATCAACAGCATTTTTAAATGCCTCATAACCAAAACTGAGCTTTAATTTATTTTTCAATGTTTTAACAATTGAAATTCGATTGATCATGGACAAATCTTCAAGCAATAATGTTCGAAGTCTGAATAATTCATGTGCTTGATCTTTTTTGTTTTGCAACAGGGTTTCAGAACCTTGATTTTGGTCTACATAGGCATACCTATTGAGTAAATTGATGATCTGAGTTTTAAAACGAGATCCATGACCTTTTTTTGATTTTAAGATCAAATGGGTTTGTTTATTTTTATGATCAAAAACTACTAAATTTTTAACAAAGACAATTTCAGCTTCTACTGCTGTACTATTTTGTAATTTTGAAAAGTAACCCATTTTTTTTAAACTTGGTTCAATCTCCCTGACTAAATCATATCCAATGACACCAAAGGAGCCCCCTTCTTCATAGGGTAATTTCGAATCTTTGGCATTTGTATAAAACTGGAGTCGTCTATTGAGTTCATCAAGTGCAGAACCTGTAAGTAGAGTTTTATCACTACCTTTAATTAATTCTGCCTGTCCTCCACGAATCGTTAAAATTTCCTCAGCTTCTAATCCAATAATAGAAAATAGAGGCTTTGTTGATGAATTGGGTTGAGTAAAATTAGAATGAGTTTGGAGAAAAAAAGCATTTGGAAATAACTTACGCAACTCCAGAAACACATTATAAGGGTCTGTCTCATTTGTTTCATTTTGACTGGTCATAAATTTAGACATAAATGTGTTCATCTTAAAAACCTCAACCTTCTCTCTTGCTAACTATCGCTGATTTTCTAATTTACATCTAGCGAATAATAAGGCATAATTGGTTCCATATGGAAACCAATCGATTACGTCAATTTCGTGTGATAGTAGAAACCAGTAACTTACGCAAAGCTGCTGAACTTCTTGGGATCTCTCATAGCGGTCTCAGTAAGTCTATGAAGGCGCTCGAAGCTGAATTGGGGTGTCCACTTTTTAAAACCAGTGGAAGAGGAATTGTTGTCTCAGATCAAGGCATGCGAGTCTATGAAGCTTCAAAAACCTTGCTCACAGAAGTGGATCGAATACAGAGCGCAGCAAAAACAATGGAAAAAACCATTCTTCGCATTGGATCATTCGAAGTATTTACGACTCATTTTATTGGTCCACTCTTAAAAAATTATCTTCCCCATGTTGAAGTAGAAATTCATGAACTTGTTCCAGGACGTCTGGAAGAAGCTTTGAGTTTTAATCGCGTTGATGTTGGTATTACATATGAACCAGTACCAAGAAAAGGGATAGAGTTTCTTAAAATTACCAATATTCATATGGGTGGCTATGGACTTAAAGCACAATTTAAAAATCTTGAATTATCAGAAATTCCTTTTATTGTTCCTGTGAGCCCTTTAGAAGGAACACCTTCAGGCGTGAAGGGGCGTGACGGATGGCCTGATGAAAAAATAAAACGTAATATAAAATTTAAAGTCGATCTCATGAGTACAGGTTTAGAAATTGCTCGGCAAGGATTGGGAGCCATTTTTATTCCTCGTTTCGTCGCTACTCTCCATAATCAGTTCGTGAATTCAAGTCATTTCTTAGAACCTATTCCTTTACCGAAGGGTCTTACTCATGTCCGCAGAGAAGTTTTTATTGTAAAACGTGAGTCCTCACCTGAAACTTCTGAAATACGTCAATTAGCTAAAGCCTTAAGAAATCTTTGCCACGAATTTTAGTTAAAAATATTTTCGCAACGTCCACCCATAATTTTAAATTCAGATTTTGAACTCACTCCAAGAACAGGAGCCATCAATTCAGATCGCACTTTAAGCTCTGATTTAAATTGAACACTAATACCAGCTCCGGCTCGAATATATGCGAGCCCTTGCTTTTGATTCTCAAGAATAATATGATTAATTTTTTTAAACACATTCGATTCAATAGAATCCAGAGCAACATCTACAAATTGAGCTAATTGCTGATCTCGAACATTAAACATTATCATTAAATATTTTGGATCTACAACTGCCACAGCACCCTTGATTCCCAGTTTATCAAACCTAGTCACTAATGAATTTAAGTAGGTTTGTACTATTGCAGGTGTTAAATTTTGTATTGGCAAGAGTGTTCTTCGTAAAGCGACTCCTTCTTGCCAATTGACATCAAAATCTCCAAGTACATAGGCTCGCTTTTCAGGAGTAATCTCGACATTCCCTTGATACTCCTCTCCCAATACACTGCCACTGTTAAAACCCTGTTTGTTAATTTTTGCAAAATAACCTTTTTCAAAGTGAGAGGGGCCATAGCGACGCCCTCGTTCCGTCGATCGAATGGCATTATATTGCTCCTCACTCGCATAAAGAATTAAAGCGACTTCATCAGGAATAAATTCAGGTTTTTCTTCTGGAAAAAATGAAGGGAGATAAGCTTCAAGACCTCGTCCTCCTCCAACTTCCACTGTTTCTGAAATAAAATTTTTGTTAATATTCGATTCAAATTCTTCACGTAAGATATCGTCTTGCTTAAAGCCTAACCAAAAACGGAGCATTCGTTTTGGCGGAAGGGATGCATTCCAAGCCGTTTTCTTTCCATCTGAATCAATTATTTTATACCTTAGTTTTGTAACAGGATCAGCAGGTATTTGACTGACCAATGTTCCGTCATAAGCAATTTGTTGTTTAAAATAACTAAACAAATGTTCTGTAAAGGCATCATCCTTAATGATAAAGGTCAGTTGGTGATTATCATTAAAATCTCCTCGGTAAATATTAACCGAACTAATCATTGAAATTTTCTCAGTTTTACTTATTCGATAGAAGAATTTAGAGTGTGAGATTTTTCCTTCAGGATCAAAATATACTTTTTGCACATTATTTTGCAAAAACAATTCAGCGACCCGAAGATTAGCCTCTGAATTTTGCGTTTTTAAATCATCAGCGCGATTTAGAAATAACTCTAACGAAGCACCCCTCTTGTGGGCGGCCAGTAGCTCTTCATAAACTTGTTTTGCTTGGATGTCGTTTTCATTGCGATATAAAAATTGATACATAGAAAGACCTATAACATCACCAGACTGAGCCAGCTTAATTTGAGATATCAGTTCATTAAAATGAAGACGGTCTGTTAAAACACGCGCGTTTCCATCCTCAATTTCCATATCTACCATTTCACCAGGTTTGGCGATAATTTTATTAACGTATTCCCGAAGTCCATTAGCTATTTTATTTGATTTAATGGAAATATTCATTTCATTATTGGCACCCACATCTGTGGATTGCTTTGTAAAATTATTGCTGCCTGCAATAATCTCATCACCAACTATAATTAATTTTGTATGACTAACACCATCTTCTTTTCCAATTGGCGTTTGTATCTCGCGTGATTGACCATGAACATCGTAAACCATAATTCCAGCTTTTTGAAGTCTCATTTTGGTTTTAGAATTTCTTTGTGCAACACCCTTACCCGTAGGATCATCCTTATCCTTTTTACTCTCAAGAGCTACAACCAGTGGTGTTTTTGGAAATTTCTTTTTAATGTTTTCAAGCTCTGTAGCTATCTGTTTGGGATAACTATCTCCATTGTTATCGGTGAAGAAATTAAAATGAAGAATAAAAACGCCATCTTTACCATTCTCTCTTAGTAAGCTCAATACCTCTTCCCCATAATTTTCCTGTGGAACTAGATGAATATTTGACTCTGCAGAAGTTTGAGCGATACATCGCTCAACTAAATTAACATTATCAACGTCTTTAATTTGATTGTTTCTTGAATCAAATAAAGCACATGAACTTAAAAAAACAGTAAACAAAAAACTCAGAAGCTGTTTAAAAAGTATCATATTGGAGGCGTTGTACTTGAGCGAGCGAGTCGTACACCAAGTTCGTCGCAAAGAAGCGAAAGTAAAAACAACGAGGACTATGCTACTTTTCAAACAGCTTCTCAGAACAAAATTTTGGCGCTTTGTATCTTGCATTTAAATTTCCTTTATTTAATGTCGCTATTTTTTTAATAATTTTCTCAACCATTGATGGGCTTGATCATCATGATATCTTTCATGCCACACCTGAACCACTTCAATAGGATTTATCTTAAAAGGTAATTCATAAATTTTTAAAGGAAAATAATCTAAAAATGATTCTGCGAGTCGCCTCGGACAGGTCAACACTAGGTCCTGCTCTGAAATAATTCTAGCAGGAGATAGAAAACTGGAAACGCCAATAATATAATTTATTTCATATCCTTTTTTCTTCATAATCTCCTTAGACCGAGATTGCATATCTCCTTGAGGGGAAATTAAAATATGTCTTAATTGAGCATATTTTTCGATTGTTAAGCCACCTCTTAATAACCCACCCTCTTTTCGATAGATACATACGAAGTCATCTTCGAATAGTTTTTGTTTATAAAACCGTGGCGGCAGATCTCCATAAAATCCAGCAATGGCAATATCAACTTCTCCTGATTCTAATTCTTCTTCAGGTAACACCCCACGGGTAGACCGTGAGATGAGTGTGGACAGCGGCGCTTGGGCTTCAAATGCTTTTATCAAATCCAGAAACTCAATTTGTTCAAAATAATCAGTGGTTGCAATTCGAAATATCCGCTTCGTCGTCATTGGATTAAATTTAACGGAACCAATAAATAAGACTTCAGCTTTAGAAACTATCTCTCGAACTGGCATTTGTAAGCTCTGAGCAAGCGGTGTTGGAACCACACCTCTCGAGGCTCGTACAAAAAGACGGTCTCCAAAAATATCTCGCAAACGATTGAGAGCATGACTAATTGCTGGTTGAGAAATACCTAATCGTTCAGCTGCTCGAACGGTGTTCCTTTCAGTACTTACGGCATCCAAAACCAAGAGTAAATTAAGGTCAATTTGACTGATATTAGTTTTATTCATAGTTATTATACAAATACTTCATTTTACTTATATCGTAAAGTAAATTATAAGCTGCTATCAGAGGGACATTAAACAACCCACATTTAACTAGTTTATATAAGGAGACTTTATGATAACCGAAAGCATTTTAAAAGTTTTAATCGTTGTAACCAGTCACAATCAAATGGGTAATACTGGTAAACTCACTGGATATTATTTACCAGAGGTCAGTCACCCTGCTTTAGCATTAAAAAAACAAGGACTTGATTTTGATATATTAAGTCCAAAGGGAGGCGAAGCACCTATGGACGAAACCAGTCGCGATCTCACGGATCCACAGAATAAAGAATTTTTATCAAACCCGGTCTTTGTAAAAAAATTGAAAAATACGCTAAAACCATCTCAAGTCAACCCCAGTGATTATTCAGCAATACTCTATGCTGGTGGCCATGGGACAATGTGGGATTTTAGAGATAACAATGAATTATCAACTCTTGCCTCTCGAATTTATGAACGCGGCGGTATTATAGCAGCCGTTTGCCATGGACCAGCAGCACTCCTTAACATTAAACTTTCCAATTCTGAGTATTTAATCAAAGGCAAAAAGCTCACCGGATTTAGTAATGCCGAAGAAGAAGCTGCTGGCTTAACCAAAGTCATGCCCTTTCTACTCGAAACAGAACTAAAAGCAAGAGGCGGTATTTACACCAATACTTCGGTTTGGAAAAAAAATGTGATTGTAGATGGACGATTAGTTACAGGGCAAAATCCAGCCTCTGCAGAATCAGTTGGCGTGGAAATCGCTAAATTATTAAAAAAATAATTGTTTTAATTATTTTTAAGTTCCATCAATCTGTTCGAGTGAATAAATATTTAAACTATTCAGATTTTGATAATGCCTGCTTCATATCAGCAAGATTAAATACGGCCGAGTCTGGAGACTTAAAGGAAACTCCAAGCGCTCCTTCCTTACTCCAAACAACTTCTGCATTGATGATATGATTACGATTTACAGCATCCAAGTTGATTTCTAATTGAATGAGATCTCCTTTTAAAAACTCAGTGTAAGCCGTAACTAAATGAAGCTGCGCTCCTGATTTTGAAATATTTTTTAAAATCATTGGCGCACCATATTTAGACCCCTGCTTTTGACCTCTAACTTTGACATAGGCATGATGTTTTCTTGATATAGAAATCAAAAAAACCAATATTTTAAATGTGTACTAAATTACTCAGGGGATGGACCATTCCGAGTTAAATTCTTGATCATAAAATTATCTGGAGTTAGAAAGGATACTCCCAGTGCGCCCTCCTTACTCCATACAACTTCTGCATTAACAATATGATTTCGCTTCACACCTTCCAACTCTACAATCAATCGCAAAAGATCACCTTTAAAAAACTGAGATGCTGCTGTAATTAAATTAAGTCGGGCCCCAGATTTTGAAATATTTTTCAAAATCATTAGTGCACCATACCCTGAACCATATTTTTGACATTTAACTTTTGCATAGGCACGATATCGCTGTTCACCACGCTGCACATCCATAGGAAGTCCTACTTTCTCATTGAACATCAAATCAAATTTACATAATCATGTCTTTTTGTTTATTATGACATCCTCTGATTATATTTTCAATCCAAGCCTACACACTTGATGACTTGTTTTCATCACAACAAGTAAATTTAGACTTCTCAATCTATACTAAATTGAGAATTGAAAGACTCTAAGAAATATTTATTTAATTTATTATTTTAAATAACCTATAAATGAATAAATTTTATACACTATTTTTAATCTCCTCATAAAAGTGTAAGTTATTGAAAGTTCATCTTAATGTTTTCGGAGTTTAATCTCTACTAAATTTTTTTGTTTTGTCTTCTTTGGATGGCTTAAGAATGGATTCAGCGGATAGAATTCGACGTGCGATCAGATCACCGATACAGCCCTGACAGAACTGCATGCAGCTGGCTGTAAAGTTAAAGTTTTAACTCTCACTGAAGATAAAAAAATCTCAGAACTGGAACCGATTTCAACCCAATCCATTTTTAGATAAAAAGAGAACAATCTGTGGTTCGATGCTTTGACATTAAGGCGAATTAGCTCAATCTCCTTCTTTAGGAAAGTATTCCATTAAAAATTACTTTTTCTTAAGTCCTTGACGAAGATACTCAACAATCAAAGATTGATATTTTTTACCTTCCGCTTTTGCCTTTAATTTTATAGCTCTTAAAATATTCTCTGGCACTCTAATACTGATAGCTTTTCGAGGCTCATCAATATCAGATTGCAAAGTTCTAATATCCTCTAAGAATTGTAAAGCCTCTAATGGACTTATCGTATGAGATGTAGAAGAAAACTTGTTTAATTTTTTATTTTCTTTTTTAATATTACTTTTGCTCACTCAGTTTCTCTTTTATGTATTGAAGATCGATCAAATCTTGAGGTCGCCCAGATTCCTGTTTTAATCTATAAAGCTCTTTGAGAGTAACAACACTAATTTTTCTATTTCCAACAGATAACTTTTCTGTATCGAGGTCCTTGAGATTTTTTGTTATGAGAATATCGACCTGTCTTGATGGGTTTTTAAAATCTACAAATGACCATGCCAATAAATTTCTTTTTTCAATGTACTCTTTTCTCATTGAAATAATCTCATTGGCTCTTACCGGAATTCTGGACATTAATCCAATTTGATTCAAAGCTTTCTCTGCAAGTTCAAAATTTGACTTATTTAATTGAAGAACTAAATCAACATCTACAGTGGCTCTAACAATACCATGCAAGGCCAGAGCATATCCGCCTACAATTGTATATTTCAAATTGTGCTTTTTAAATTCATCAATAACTTCAAATAACAACATATTATTACTATTGTATATACTTGTATATACAATGGTCAAGTCAGTTATCTAGAAATAGAATAGTCTTTGTTTGTCTTTTAATTACTATCACTTTGTTGACATGCCTGAAGCTCATACCGGCAGAGAAAGTACCATTAATAAAGTAATTGCCCCCAAAGGAGTAATCGTTCCTGAAACTAAACATTAAGTATTCATAGACTCTGACTCGTTATATTTTTTAAAATTATTTTTAAACCTAACTCTAACCAAGGGAGAGTGAATGAATATAGCCACTCAAAAACTGCGTCCAGTGTTCTTTTGAAATAGGCTCCAATAGATGTTTCTGTAAACTCGTGGCTTCAAAACTGGCATCAGTTGGAAAATCGAGAACATTAAATCCCAGTCCTACTAGCAGCCGGTGACTTGAACCTTGAGTAACAGATTCAAGTAAAACTCCAGCAGACTTTTTGCCTTCCAAATAAAGGTCATTCGGCGGTTTAACTCGCCAATTTAAATGTGGCCATTGGCTCAAACAAACTCTGTGGAGTTTTTCTCCAATCGCTAAACAAAGATCAGGCTGTGGAGGTAAATGAATTTTCATTGAACATGTAAGCAATAAATTTGTTCCTGGTTTAGAATTAATCCATGTTCTCGCGCCTTGTCCTCGACCTTGCGACTGTGCATCGGCAACATAAAAAACGTTTGGGTGCAATTCAGTGTTACTCGCTTCTTTAGCGATAGCATTTGTACTTGTTGTCGTTGGAAAGTAATGTACTGGAAAATTGTTTTCTTGTAACCATTGAAATGTCCATTGGCCAATCATACTTACTCCTCCCAATCAAAACTGAGACTCACATCGGCGGAAGGGGCTGAATGCGTTAGAGCTCCGACACTGATAAAATTAACTCCCAGCTCTGCAACTGAAGCGACTCGCTCTAGATTCATATTGCCGCTGGCTTCTGTTTGGATGTGGGGAGGAATGATTGCTAAAGCTTGTTTAAGTAATTCATTATCCATATTATCTAATAAAATTCGTTGCACTTCAGTACCAATGGCTTCTTTCACTTCATTAATTGTGCGCGCTTCAACTTCAATGGGTTTATCAGTATGCTGTCTAATTCTTGTAACGGCGGCAGGAATACCTCCCATGATCGCAATATGATTATCCTTGACTAGTATCGCTTCTGAGAGATTAAAGCGATGATTAAAACCACCACCATGAACGACGGCCCGCTTTTCGAGATCACGATAACCAGGTAAGGTTTTTCTGGTATCCAATATTTGTGTTTTTGTGTGCGCAATCTTTTGCACAAATCGCCATGTTAAACTGGCAATTCCAGAAAGGTGACCTAAAAAATTAAGGGCAATTCGTTCTGCTTTTAGAATTTGGATTAAGTCACCATGAATAGTACATAAAGTTTGTTTTTTTAAAGCCAGTTGACCTTCTTCAAAGTGCCACTGTATCCGAACCTGTGGTTCAAGGGCATTCATCACTTGTTCAAAAGGGCCCGTTCCAGATAGAACCATGTCCTCTTTTGCCATTAAGCGTGCTCGCCCTTGTCTTGGGAGAAGTGCTAAGGATTCTGTCGTCACATCTCCTTTAGGCATATCTTCTTTTAAGGCCGCTTTGATCAGATCTTGTAACGTCATGAAGGCTCCTCATTTGATCGTTTATTAAACGGTACTATTAAACGGTACTATTAAACGGTACTATGATTTTAGTATTGAACCCATTATTTTATTTAGAATTACGAGTTATATCTCGTTTTCTGTATCTTTCATTAGTTTTTGAATCTCTTCGCGAATAACACGTTCGGCAATATCTGGCAAAGTATTCGCTATTATTTCTTCAATAATCGGGCGGAGCTCCGCACGAAGCAGCTCTTGGAGCTGTTGATTATTCCATTCAATTTTGGGTGGAGGACCTGTGTATTTAGGAGGTGGCGGTGGCGTTTTACGAGGACGCCCCATCAATGTCAAAGTATCGATTTCGGGTGTTGATGGTGGAGTTGGTGGCTCCGATGGAAGTTGCACTTTCGCAATTTCAACTTCATAATTCTCTTCCATAGGAGAGGTTCCAGAAGCATGAATGGAATGGGGAATCCATTCTTCTTCCTCATCAGGTTGAGTTGTAAGAGGTGAAATTTCAGGCACTGTAGAGTGATAAGATAGAGGCTGTTGACGAAATTCTTCTTCTTCATCTTCAATACTTAAATCACTCAATACACCTTTGGGTGTAAAGTGTGTTAAAGTATTGCTGTAAGCATTTTCAACATTTGCACTTGGATCAGTAGGACGTAAGTCGGGCAAAGTTAAAAACTCACTCAAACCTTGCGTTTTTACTCTAGGCACAAAATGTTGAATAAGTTTTCTTAAATTTTGTTTATCGAAAGGTTTTTCTAATCGACCATCAGCACGAGATTGACGAAATTTAGTCTCGTCAATTTCCATAAAATTGCTCCAGGTTAAAATCAGAGGTATATGTCGAAAATCAGGGTGATTTTTAAGTTGCGCGCAAGCATCATAACCATTGATTTTAGGAAGTAGGATATCAATAAAAATAATATCTGGTTTGAATATCTTTGTGACAGTGGCAATTTCTTCACCAGTAAGAAGTGATTTAATCTCAACACCATAGTCTTGAAGACTAATCTGCATATTTTTTTTAATATTGAGACTTTCGTCTGCTAATAAGACGCGCAATGCCATACAAATAGTAGATCGGCAAGTAGCAACTGAGTCAAGGGTTTCATTTAATTTTTTTATAAACATAACATTAAGAGGACATAATAAATTGATGACAGAACAGAAGGAGGTTCTTAGGCTCGTGATATGACTTCACTCATTGATCGATATATTCTAAAGCTTTTTTTGGGTTACTTTATCGGTGGTCTTATAGTATTCATCACGATTTTTTTAGCAGTTGATGCTATGTCAATAACGATGAGGTTTCCTGACGCCTCGAGTGCTTCATTAATTCGTTATTATTTATTTTATACTCCAGAGATCCTTTATTTAATGGTTCCTGTGGCCTCCCTATTAGGAGTGCTGTTTACCCTATCTTCACTTAATCGATCCAATGAGTTACTCGCTCTTTTTGCATGCGGAATGAGTTTAATAAGACTTTGTTTCCCAATTTTTTTGGGAGTCGGTGTCCTGAGTTTAGTTTTTTTCACGGCGGCTGATCAATTATTGCCACGTTTTGTACAATTAAAAAATTACACTTACTATCACGAGATCAAAAAACATCCAGCTCAGTACTCGACCGTTAAAACTGACCGTATTTGGTATCGTTCAAAAAATACTATCTTTAATATAAAAACCATTAATAAGCAAAAAGCAACGGCAGAGGGATTAACACTGTATCAGTTTAGCGAAGGTTGGGAGTTAGCACAAATGATCACGGCTTCTCGAGTAGAGCTAATGGGCCAAAAATGGAAATTAATCAAGGGATCAATGACCTTGTTTACCCAAGAAACTAGTTTTCCATTAACACAAGATTTTGATGAAAAAATTATTTCAATTGATGAAGAATTGGGTGATATTCAGTCTTCCTTTAACTCCGTGGATGTTTTGAGTTTTAAAGATTTAAAACGGTACATTCAAAAAAACAAAGAAGCAGGACTCGATACGGTTTCTCTTGAAGTGGTCTATCACGATAAATTTGCCTCGTTGATTGCCGCATTTGTGATGGTTTTACTGGGTATTCCATTTAGCGTAAGCTCCAATCGCTCTGGTGGAGTGATGCTTAACATTGGATTTTGTTTATTAATAGTTGTTGTTTATTGGACTTTGAAAAACTCCTCCCTCGCACTTGGTCACCATGGCAGCTTGCCTCCTGTGGTAGCAGCCTGGGGACCCAATTTATTAATGACGCTCATTGGTTTGGGACTAGTTGCAAGAACTCGATCTTGATTAGATTCTATATCATAATAGTAATAACTATTTCGTTTTATATTTGTGCTTTCTTTAATTCATAGGATTTCCATATTGCAAATAGAGCCGGATAGACAACCAGTTCCATAAGAAACGAACTCACAATCCCACCCAACATCGGAGCAGCTATGCGCTTCATCACATCGGCTCCAGCATTGGCCGTACTGGTTAACATAATGGGCAGCAGAGCCATAATTAGTGTTGCCACCGTCATCACTTTCGGGCGCACGCGCTTAACAGCTCCATAATGAATCGCTTCTTTTATTTGAGAAAAATTTTGTATAGATCCTTTTTGTTTTGCTTTTTCATAGGCTAAATCTAAATAGAGCAACATAAAAATTCCTGTTTCAGCATCAACACCAAGTAATGCAATGAGCCCTACCCAAACAGCAATACTCATATTGTAACCCAGAAAATAAAGCAGCCATATGGCTCCAATCGCTGAAAACGGAACAGCTAAGAGAATGATCGATGTTTTAATCCAAGATCCTGTGTTGGCAAATAGAAGTAGAATTATAATAAATAACGTGATTGGAATAATAATTTTTAATTTTTCTTTTACGCGAATCATATTTTCATATTGACCGCTCCATTGCAGGGCTACACCACTTGGTAATTTGAGGTTTTGATTTACAATTTTTTTAGCATCGTTCACATAACCACCGATATCGCGATCAGCCAGATCAATATAAACATAACTTGAAAGCAGTCCATTTTCATTTCGAATCATTGATGGACCTTGTAGTAACTGGATATCGGCCACTTGCCCCATGGGAATTTGAGCACCTTGAGGTGTAAGAATTAAAACTCGTTTTAAGGAATCCATGTTGGATCTAAAATCATTGGAGTAACGAACATTCACACTGTAACGTTCGCGACCTTCATAGGTTTTAGTGATGGGCTCTCCGCCCACAGAAGCCATCAATGCCTCTTGAGCTTGATCTATACTGATTCCATAACGTGCTAATTTTTCACGATTGAATTTGAAATCTAAAAAATAACCACCAGCAATGCGTTCAGCAAAAACACTTCGAGTACCTTGAACTTGTGGTAGAATTTTCTCAAGTTCGATTCCAATCTTTTCTACTTGTTTGAGATCAGAACCTAATACTTTAATCCCCACAGGAGTACGAATTCCAGTGGTGAGCATATCTATTCGATTGCGAATGGGCATGGTCCAGGCATTGGTGGTCCCAGGAAACTTCGTTTCTGCATCCATTTTAGCAATGAGTTCTTCCCAGCTAATCACATTCGGCCACAGAAAAGTCAGTGGCCATTGTAAAAACCGCGGCAAAAACGAATACCAACGATCCACCTCCCGCCACTCACTCTGTGGTTTCAAAATAATTGTCGTTTCCATCATCGAGAAAGGAGCAGGATCGGTCGGACTATCAGCTCTTCCAGATTTTCCAAAAACTCTTTCCACTTCAGGAAACGATTTCAAAATTTGATCTTGTCTTTGCAAAAGATCTTGAGCTGAAGCCACTGAAATTCCCGGCATGGTCGTCGGCATATAAAGAATCGTACCTTCATTGAGTGGAGGCATAAATTCAGAACCAAGATTTAAAAATACTGGGATTGAGGCCACCAAAATGACTAAAGCTCCTGTAACCACCTGCCACCGCTTTTCAACGGCCCAATCAACAATGGGTCCATAATACTTAAAGAAAAATTGACTGATAGGATGATCTTCTTCAGAGATCGTTTTACCGACAAAGATAGTATTTCTCAGTTTCGATAACCACTCGGGCTTAAAATGTTTAATGGAAAAATGAGTCAGCGAAATTCGTAGCGCCGGATCGAGTGTAATACTCAAGATGGCTGCTACAATCATAGATAGATTCTTCGTATAGGCTAAGGGTTTAAAAAGTTTTCCCTCTTGTGCTTCTAATGCAAAGATGGGGACAAACGATACTGCTATAACTAATAAAGAATAAAAACTAGCAGGTCCCACTTCTTTTATAGCATGAATTACCACTTCTTTTACGTCTTCTTTTTTTCCCGACTTTTCCCATTCCTCAATATGCTTATGAGCATTTTCAACTACCACAATTGCCGCATCCACCATAGCTCCGATAGCAATAGCAATTCCACCTAAACTCATAATGTTTGATGAAATACCCATTAAATGCATTGGAATAAAACTAATCAACACTGCAAGGGGAAGCGTCACAATGGGAATCATGGCACTTGGAATGTGTAACAAAAAAATAAGAATGATTAAACTGACAATCACCATTTCAACGATGAGTTCATGGGTCAAGGTATTAACAGCTCGGTGAATCAAATCCGAACGATCATAAGTAACGATCAGTTCGAGTCCTTCAGGAAATGAGGGTTTAATCTCATCCAATTTTTTCTTTACGGCATCAATAACTTTAGTTGCATTCTCTCCGTAGCGCATCACCACCACTCCACCTACCGTATCACCTTGCCCATCTAAATCTAAAATCCCTCTCCGGATTTCTGGCCCCACTGTCACTTTTGCAATATTTTTAACATAAATGGGTGTACCATTCTCATAACCAACTACTATATTACCAATATCTTGACGATTTTTAATATAGCCGCGACCTCGAATCATGTATTCAGCACCTGAAATTTCAAGCAATCTGGCACCGACATCATTATTACCGGACTTAATTGCATCGACCACTTTATTGAGCGAAATTTTATAAGCTAATAATGCATTTGGGTTCACTTTAACTTGATATTGTTTTTGAAACCCACCAATGGCTGGTACTTCTGCCACGCCAGGAACCGTTTGCAAAACATAACGTAAAAACCAATCTTGATAGGAGCGTAAATCAGCGAGAGATTTTTTTCCGCTTGTATCTTTAATAGCATATTGAAAAATCCAACCCACACCCGTGGCATCAGGCCCAAGCTCGGTACTAACACCTTGAGGAAGTTGAGGTGTAATTTTGGATAAATACTCAAGAGTTCGTGATCGAGCCCAATAAGGATCGGTGCCATCTTCGAAAATCACATAGACATAAGAAAAACCGAAATCAGAAAAACCACGAATATCTTTTACTTTTGGTGCTCCCAACATAGCACTGATAATGGGGTAGGTGATTTGATCTTCAATGATATCGGGAGAACGATCCCACTTAGAGTAAATAATCACTTGAGTTTCTGAAAGATCGGGGATGGCATCAACAGGAATGGCTTGCAAGGAATACCAACCAGCAACAATAGCTACTGCTGTCAGCATAAATACAAAGTATCTATTCCTGGCAGAGAAATCGATAATTTTTTCAATCATAAAATTATTCTCCCACCTTATCCATACAATGCTTCATCTGTTCATGCCATTCTTGTCCCTTTGGACATTGTGGTTTAGCAGGAGACTGGGGTTCTTTTTTGTCATCAGTTATATTTTGAGTATCAATTCCGGACTGCGCAGACAAAACGCCTTTAAGTCTTGATTCTGAGTCGACTAAAAAATTAGCGCTTGTCACAATTTTTTCTCCCACTTCAAGCCCCGAACCAATGGCAACCTCGTCTCCGGCATAATGTTTGATAACAACCGTGCGTGGTTCAAAGTGACCATCCTCTTTAAAAACAAAAACCCAAGCCTCTTTACCAGAATCTAGAATCGCATCAAAAGGGACAACTGTTTGCTCTCCAAGCGGTGATAAAATAGAGGTATTGACAAATGATTCTGGTCGAAGAACCATTTTTGCATTTGGAACACTAATGCGAACTTTAGCTGTTCGACTCATTGGATTGATCACACGATCAACAGAAGCCACGGTTCCAAAGAGTTCTTTCGCTTCCAGAGCTCCTCCAGTAATTTTTACTTTTTGTCCTGCTTCAACATTCGATAAATCCATTTCAAATACTTCCGCATAAATCCAAACATTTTCTCCTGGAGCAGAAATAAGAAGATTGGAACCAGTATTAGCTCCTCCTCCTGAACGTAATTTTGAAATTTGTTGATCCGAAAGACCCAAAATCTTAAGTCTTAACTTCGCTGATTCAACCATTCTTTCGGCAGAATGTTTCACGTCGACCAGAGTCGATTCTTTCACTCGATCCAACTGTTTTACCGATTCAATGAATTCATTCTGAGCGGTATACAGCTCGGGGTCAAAGGCCACTCGTCCCGGTGCTTCAATCGATTTAAAAAGAGATTTTTTTTCGACAACACCAGTTTTAACTCCAATCATTTGAATTCGATTATTAGAAAGGTTAAAATGAGCATGCCCCTCTGGAGCGTGAGCTTGTGATTGATCTTGTTTAATATTGGTTAAATCTAATTTAACTAATTCCATTCCACAAATCGGACATTTTCCTGGCCCATCTTTTCTAATTTGCGGATGCATCGGACAAGTCCAAACGTCTTTTTTATTCTCATCATGAAGAAGTGATTCTTTAGTTCCATTGTTTTGAATCTTATCATTTTTTGTAACATCGGTAGGAGATGATTTTGGCGTACAAGAAAAAATATAACTACAGAGGCTGATGAGTATCATAAGGTTAAAGATGAATTTTGAATTGATCCTGCTGATTCTCATTATACGGCTCCTTGTTATCGTTCCATCATTGATTCTTCGTTAAAAGAAAGATCACTCACTCTCGTACCAATAACTCTTTCAAGTGAGGAAAGCGCTTCAACAAATTTTGCGAGATTTTTATAGTAATCAATTCTAACGTTAAAGAGAGAGCGTTCCGAATCGATTAATTCTTGAAAACCAATTCTTCCGGCACTATAGGCCGATCTGGATGAGTTGAGGGCACTGGTGGATTGAGGGATAAGAGCGGTTTCATAGATTTTCAAAACTTGAGCTAAGGTTTCAGATTTACGACTTAAGCTTTTCGCTTCTGATTCCACTTGTCTTTTTATCTTTTCCATATTTTGCTCTGCCTCACGTTTTTTAGCTGATGCAATTGAAACCTCACTATTTTGTTTTGAAAAAAACCACAGCGGAATGGAAAGTTCTATTCCAAAGGCGTAGGCATTGTTGGGAGTATTGTTTCCAAATGGTTTTCGATAATTCAACATAAAATCGGGCCAATAGCTCCCTTGAGCAAAAGTATGATTAAAATCAGCTTCGTTGACCCAAAATTTTTGAGCCGCTATCATTTTAGAGTGATTCATGGCCATCGCTGTCACATTTGGCGATATCGAGGATTCCATTTTCGGTGGTTTCAGTTCAACGGATGGAAGTGAAATTGAGTCTTCAACATTCCAATTTAAAAGTGCTTTAAGTGATGATTCAATTTCAAGAACTTCTTGGGTCTGTAAAAGTATTTCATTTTCTATCATAGTTTGCTCGAGATGAGCTTTCATTTCGTCTTGCTGAGGAACAGCCCCTGTCGCCCTTCTTGTTTCTGCGATACGAGCAATTTCGCGCAACATTTCACGTTGAACCTTTAATAAAGATGCAATCTGTGTGGCAGAATAGTAATTATAATATTGCGTTAAAGCTTTTTGACGTAGTTCTAATTTTTTATCAAAATATTCTTCTTGTAAGGCCTGCAATTTTGATTTTTGCATGGATCTCATGGTAAAATATTTTGTTGGAAACATGAATTCCTGAGATACAGTCCAAGAAGTCATAGACCCCATATCTCGTTGTTCGGCAGTCAAATTAGATTCCTTCATCAATCCAATCTTTGGATTTTCTAAAGATGATTTTAATGTCACGGTTTCATTTTCAGCTTCGAGACGTGCTTGAAAAGACAACATTTCAGGATTTTTGTTAAAAACTTCTTTCAACATTTCTGATGTTGTTAACGATCGTGCCAAACAAAAATTAGAACAACAAATAGAAACTAATTCAAACCAAAAAAATACAATAAAGAACAAATATCTAAAACCCATATGCTACACTCCATTTGATCCAAACAGGGAATAAAGATTCTTATAAAAAACCTACTTCTGCCTTGAAAAAGTATCAACTCTCAAACAATCAAAGAGAAACAAGGTCTCGTACTAATTAAATCTTTTTCGTCCCGAATTAGAGACATCCTTATAAAATCTCTGATTTGAGTTCATAGTTCGAGTCAATTCGGGTAAAGTTTGCATCACATTCAAATTCTACAAAGAGATTACTCTCATTGTCACAAAAAAATTTAGTCTTGTGTAGTTATTTGTTTTCTAAATAAATTGAATGAGTGGTCTGTACAAATGCAGACTCCACATCATCACTAATAAGCAAAGTTTCCTTTGGGAATCAATTCCATTTTTTGCTAATATCTTTTTAATTTTTAGACTGCAAATCTTCTTGGTTAAGTCATTCGAATTAATCTTTATTTGTTTTTTATTGTTTTTACGTTAGATTTTATAAAATCTGCGGACATACTAGGATTAATAATAAATGACGAAACCCGAGCCGCTTGGTTTTATTAATTGGTTTTATTGACTTTACTTAAATTTTTCTTTTTAATAATAAGTCGTTTTCTTCACTTACAAAATGACTTATTTTGGAGTTTCCATGAAATTTAACCATTTAGTTTTAGCAGTCACTTCTATAAATTTTTTTGTTGGCTTCAGATTCTATTTTCAGGAGATACTTTTGCTTTTATCTAGGTCCAAGAAAACTAGAAGCTCGATAGGATTTAACACCTAATTTAAAAAATTGAATGCTTAAGATAAAACAAACTGCTGACGCTAAAAGCATTAATGTAAAAGAAAATACATTGGCATTTTCTATCCAAGTCATTGGAAGGGTTGCTGTAAGAGCCGCAGGTATAAAATAAAGTATCCATCTTGAATTCGCCCCGAGCACTTTAGTCATGGGATACATAGTAAAAGAGAGAGTGCTTTCAATGAGAAAAGTACTCAGCGCAGCTCCTCGGTTCATAAAAAAAGTCAGTGTTCCGGCTGCAATAAAAATTGTTGCAAAATTTACGATGACAATAGCGCTGCAAAAGGCCGCCCGCAATACCCATTGGAGATCACTCACCCATCCTAAGAGCACCAATGTAATAAGGCCTTGAAGAAAATCTCCTAAAGCTGTGGCGCTCGATTCACTGATGGCAATTAAAAATAAGGGTTCTCTTGGAGTACCCAACATGGGCTCCAATCTTCCGTTATCAATAATATCACCCATGTTTTTTAAACCACCAAGGAAAAAGTTAACAGCCCCCCATCCGACATAAGCTAATACTGTCATGGTTAGATAATAGGGCCAAAGAGTTTTGTTCTGCGCTTTTCCATCAAAAAGCATGAGCCACATTCCATAGAGAAATAGAAGATTATTAACAATCATGGTAATAATAGCTGACCACAGATTGGCTTTATTAGAAGATTGAGCACTCCAGTTATAGCGAATAGCTTTTAAAAATAATTTCAACATTTTAACCACCAAAACTTTGGTGATGATGTTTGGAATTTTTAAAAAAAAGAAAATTTAAAACAAACAAAATAATAGCCTGTATAAGAATACGGGTACACCACTCCCATGAAGATATCTGATAAAAATACCCCTTTATGACAAAATATCCAGGTTGAAAAAAAATATCAGCTGTAGGCAGCTGTAAAAGAATCGATCGCGCTGGCTCTGAAAAATCGGACACCGGAGCAAAAACTCCGCCAAAAATTAGGAAAAGTTTACTGAAGGGTAAGGTCAGATAGCTCGTCATTTCCCAACGTACGTGAGCACTGGAAAAAAGTAGAGAATAAAAGGATTGTAAGACTCCTAATGGCAAAAGCAATAACAGGAGTCGTAGCACTGCTTGCAAGGCTACTTGAAACTCTACTCCAAATATTAATAACAAAGGAAAATAAAGGCATGTTAATACCAATCGTGTGCCTAAGGTTTTTCCATAGAGGGATGAGAATTGCATGGCTAACCATGAGCGTGGGCGCGCGAGACTTAAAGAAAAATCAGAGCTGGCTTGGCTGATGTTCGCTGAACGTAAAAAAGTGAGGAAGAGGATTTCCGTAACTCCAATATAAGCTAACATTTCTTTGTAGGTATAATTACCCAGCTGACCATTAAACTTTTCCCACATCTTGGCTAAAATAAACATAAAAAGGGGAAACAGGAGAAAGCCAATCAAGCCATTGGCCAGATTAGTCCATGACTCACGAAAAGAGAAACGGGCATTTCGGAGATGAAAAGACAAGACAGAAAGTGTCATCGAATTTCTCTCTGTGAAAATCGTGAACTTAAAACCTCTTCAAGACTGACTTCAAAAATTTGTAAATCCTGTAAGGATTCACCGTAGTGTTGAGACAGTTTTGAAATAGTTTCTGTCATTGATATTTGAGAAGTATGCGTTTCATATTTATGGGTGTAAAAATTGAGATCATTCATTCTGAGAATTCGCGGATCTTCCACAAAATAAGGAATGGCATTTTCAGCGACCGTGATCTGAAGTCTACGGACTCCCGAAAGATCACCCTTAAGACCAGCGAGAGTTCCATCGTATTGTTTTTGTCCGTGATCAATTAAGATACAACGTTCGCACAGAGCTTCAACGTCTGAAAGATCATGGCTGGTTAATAAGAGAGTGGTTTTCTCTTCTTTTTGCCAGAGACGAATCAATTCGCGTAGTCTATTTTTGGCAACCACATCTAAACCAATGGTAGGCTCATCTGCTAAGAGAACTCGGGGACGATGGATCAGGGCAGCCACTAGCTCGCAGCGCATGCGCTCACCTAAGCTCAAGGTGCGCACTCGTGATTGTAAATGACGCTCGATTTGAAAAAGTTCAGCTAGATGCAAAAGGCGTTTCTTTTTATCTTCCCCACTGACATAGTAAATTTCAGCAATCATATCTAAACTTTCATACACCGTCATATGCATGAAAAGCTGACTACGAGTTCCAAATACCAGTCCTAATTTTTTATTAGCTTCACGACTGCCAGCCGGCAGATTCATGATTTCTGCACTTCCAGACGTTGGAGTCAGAATGCCAGAAAGCATTTTTATAGTTGTACTTTTGCCAGCTCCATTAGGCCCCAGAAAAGCGACGACTTCGCCTTCACTAATCTCAAAATTTAAATTTTGAACAGCAAAAAAAGGGCTTTGGGATTTCTTCTGGGGATAGGATTTACTAAGATTTTTAACGCTGATGGAGTGCATTTTATAAAATTAACGGCAGTGAGTAACTTCGGCAAGAAAGATTTTTTAATTATAGATATAAGAATCAATAGCACCCATTTTGGAACTACAAGCAACTTATTTTAGAGTGATGAACTTTCGTTAATGACTTCATAAGATTTGTCTATCAAACATGCACCCCTTAGTGTCATTTAATCATGAGTCAATTCAGTCTAACTTTCTTATAAATATTGAATACCTGACCTATAAATAAATCAAAAATTGTCATCCTTATAAAATTAATACATCATTAAAATTTATGCTATTTAATTAAAGACAGATCATTTATAGATATACATGAAGCGGCAACCCTACCATAATCATCGGAATGATATTATGTATGAGATTACTTTAAAGCAATGCAAGTGGCCATTCTAAACAAGAAAATGAGTCTTAAATGAAAAACAAATTAAAAATAGTTTTACTCCTAAGTTTGATTCACCTAAAAATTCTTCTTCAAAGCAATCAAGCTTTTTGCACTAGCCCAACAATTGAAAGTTCTAGATTGGAATTAACTCCTTCAGAGGGTCTACATTCTAATACACCTAATTCCATTATCACTCCCATTGAAATCAACATTAATAATAAAGCTCAAATAAGTGATGATAAAATTGAAAAATTAAAATCTACCGTTACAAAAGCAGTTAGTTTTTTTAGAGAAGCTACTGGTGAAACAACAAATCCAATCAATATTCATATTGGAACAGGAACTGATAAACTGAATACAGGATATGCTCTAAATATTAACTCAATTGTTTTTGTAGAAGACAATGATATCATTAATATGGGACTCGATTCCGTAGATGTGATTAACCATGAAGTTTTTCATGCGCTTCTCTGTGGAAAAAAGCCCGATCTCTGTCAAACCCTTTCAACTATTCAAGCAAAGGAACGCGCTTTACATGAAGCTTTTGCTGATTTTTTTGCTTATCAACTCAATCAAGATTCATGCATGGGAGAAAACTATTATCGAAATAAATCCTGTGTGAGAAGTTATTCAACGGATCTTATTTTCAGCCTTATTGATGGCCCGAATGTAAAAGATATTATTGGTAATATCATTGTTTCCAATTTGGTAAAATCAGAAAATAACGGCATTCACTTAAAAGAAGTTTGGCAATTTATTTTAGCATTTGGAATGTCGCTCGATCAATTGAGCCACCTCTCCCCTTCATTATCCCAAGAATTGGAGACCACTCAAAGTTATGCATTTACTGATGATGCTCAAACGAATACAGGTTGTGATAAGCTTCGCCGTTGCCGATTTGCAAATGGCGTGACTTATCAAATGATCTTTCAAGCAAATGACACTTTACTTAAAGACCATCCTGATTTGCAAATAATTTGGGTTAGTGGAAATGATAATTCAAAACCACCCCAAGGGTTTTCCATAACTCCCCATGAAAACAACCAATTTACATTTAATATTACAATTCAAGATGGAGCAAAAATTGAAAAAGCTGTGGCTGGCTTTGTTTCTGGTGGAAAAGTTATCGGATATAGAACCTTTCACTTCTCTCGAAAGTTAAAGCCTTGACTTGATGTTATAGAGCAAAGAGATGTGCGCTTGAGATCTAGAGTTTGCTTCTTGAAATCCCGCACTCGCTACTCCTTCTTTACTAATAGCAAACTCGTATTAGAAATATATTAAATTGAAACTATTTAAAGATAAATATTTTTTTTGTTAATATATGCATCATCAGTAGTTTAAGTTATATTAATTTGGTTTTAAATTGATCGAGCAGGTTCAAGTACCACTTTAAACTTCTTAACCCTTATGGTAATTTCATTTTCTTTAGTCTTAATGCATTGGCAATGACTGAAACTGAACTTAAACTCATAGCTGCCGCTGCAATAATGGGACTTAAAAGTATCCCGAAGAATGGGTATAGAACTCCCGCTGCAATCGGAACTCCTAGAGAATTGTAAATAAAGGCAAAAAATAGATTTTGTTTAATATTTTTCAATGTCCCTTCGCTTAAAGCAAGAGCATTTAAAATTCCAGTTAAATCTCCTTTGATCAAAGTTATACCTGCGCTATTCATTGCAACATCAGCTCCTGTACCCATTGCTATTCCAACTTGAGCTTGCGCTAGTGCTGGAGCATCATTAATTCCATCTCCAGCCATAGCTACAAATCGACCATTGCTTTGCAAGTTTTTTACAATCTCTGCCTTTTGCTGAGGAAGAATATCAGCCATATATTGATCAACCCCCACGCGTTTAGCAATAGCATGAGCTGTCCTTTCATTATCACCAGTCACCATAATAACTTTAATACCTTTAGCTTGAATTGAGCGAATCGCTGAAATCGTTGTTTTTTTGATTGGATCCATAACACCAAGAACACCTACTGGCTTTCCCTCGATAGCAAAAAACATAATAGTTTGCCCCTCTTCTCGCATTTGATCTACGTTTTTAGGAAATGTGTTTAAATCTATTTTCAACTCTTCCATCATTGCCTTATTACCAACGGCAATCATTTGCCCACTAACAACACCCATAGCTCCTTTTCCAGTCACAGATTGAAAATTTTCAACGGCTAAGAGTTTGATATTATTCTCTTGAGCAGTAGCGACAATTGCTGTTGCTAAAGGATGCTCACTCACCTGTTCTAAACTCGCAACTAAAGAATATATATTTGAGGCTGCACTATGCGAAGAAAGATCCTCAAAATGATTGCTCCACACAATATTATTTGTTAACTCGGAATTACTTGCTAGGTTGGAACTATTTGTTAACTCAGATCTAGACTCTGACTTTGTATAATCATTTGCATTGGTATTGATATTTATCTTTGCATTGGTATTTACATTTGCATTGATATTTACATTAGTTTTTGCATACATAAAACTGACAAGCTTAGGTTTGCCCAGAGTCAGTGTTCCTGTCTTGTCAAGCACAAGGGTATCTACTTTTCTCATCAACTCAATGGATTCGGCATTTTTAAATAAAACTCCCATGGTCGCTCCTCGTCCTGTGGCCACCATAATTGACATCGGTGTAGCGAGACCCAGTGCGCATGGACAAGCTATGATAAGAACTGCAACCGCATTAACTAAGGCGTGAGCAAATTTTGGATCTGGACCAAATAAAGTCCAAACAATACCAGTCAATAAGGCTGCAAATACGACCATTGGAACAAAATAAGCGGAGACTTGGTCTACTAATTTTTGGATCGGGGCGCGCGAACGCTGCGCTTCTGCCACCATATGAATGATTTGTGACAATAAAGTGTCTTTTCCCACTTTTTCGGCCCGCATAATAATGGAGCCAGTTCCATTAATTGTGGCTCCAATTAATTTGGCGCCCTTATTTTTTTCAACAGGAATGGGTTCACCTGTCACCATAGATTCATCAACCAAAGTTTGACCAGACACAACCTCCCCATCCACAGGAATTTTTTCTCCTGGTCGAACTCGTAATTGATCATTAACAGTTATCGTCTGCAGTGGTACATCTTGTTCTAAACCATCAGAGTTTATAAGTCGTGCCGTCTTAGGCGCCAACCCCAGTAGTGATTTTATAGCCGCACTCGTTTGTCCACGTGCTTTCAATTCTAAAACTTGACCTAATAACACAAGAGTCACAATCATTGATGCAGCTTCAAAATACAATCCTACCTCTCCAGTCATTGAATCAATAAAGGAATCAGGAAATAACTGTGGAAAGAATGCAGCAATCAGACTGTAACCATAAGCGACACCCACCCCTAGACCGATAAGAGTGAACATGTTCAGACTTTTATGAATCAAAGATTGTCCAAATCGAATAAAGAACGGATATCCTCCCCATAAAACTACGGGAGTTGAAAGAAGGACTTCCAACCACTTAACGTTCATATGAAGATCTGTTCCGTGAAAATAATTTCTTGCACCCATAGTGATAAAAAGCAGAGGTATACTTAACACGGCACTGGTCCAAAATCTCTTTAACATATCTTTATACTCAGAATCATCCTCACCATGTTCGGCTGTTAAAGTCACAGGCTCTAAAGCCATTCCACACAAGGGGCAATTTCCCGGCCCAATTTTTCGAACTTCAGGATGCATGGGACAAGTATATTCAATCGCATTGGATAGATTAGGAGAACTCATGATGCTTGCGTTTTCTTCCGTCTTCTTTTCTTTTTTAGGAGAAAGATAATCTTCAGGATTCGATTCAAATTTGTTCATACATTTTGTACTGCAAAAATAATAAGTTTTACCTTTATAGTCCATCTTTCCCTTGGCAGATGATGATGTTACCGTCATTTCACACACTGGATCTTGATATGATTTATTTTCAGTTTCTACTTCAGTTTCCGAATTAATATTTTTATTATTTTTCATTGAATTTATCCATGATTTATTCTGATGTGACTCATTTCCCATAAACATCTCTCCTATCTTGATAGACTTGTATTGCATAATGAAGTTAAAAAACGAGAATAACTAATTTTTATTCTGCATTATGTTGAAATTTAAGAGTTTGACGGTATACCCTGGTAGGGTATAAGTACTTTCTAATTATAGTCAACTTTTTGTTAACTGTTTTAATTTATAATTAGGAAAAATAAATTATGTCTAGAACGAGTGGGAATCCAATTTTAGTTAAAAAACGAGAAGCCGAACGATCATTTAAAGAGAGATCACCTCATTCTAAAAAATCTAAGACGCTGATTGAAAAAAAACATGTTCAAGGCGTTGAACTTGAGCGAGCGAATCGCATGCTAAAGTACGCCGCTAAACTAAGCAAAAGTGAGAACAATAAAGTAAATGATCAATTTCAAATCGATTCGACAAATCAAAATCATCCTGATCATTCTGTCGTGCTCTCACGATTGAGAAAGATCAAAGGACAACTCGAGGGAATTGAGCAAATGATTCATGATCGAAGATATTGTGTTGATATCCTAACACAATTGAAGGCTTCATCTTCAGCCTTGAGATCAATTGAAGGTGTTATTCTTAAAAGACATCTGCGCGGATGCGTACAAGATGCTTTATTTATGAAGGATGAAAAGCAAATTGAATTTAAAATTGAAGAAATGGTTAAACTAGCCGTAAGGAGTTAAAGATGGCCGAATCGCGACGGAGCTTTCTAAATAAATTAGGATCATCGATGGCCGCTTTACCTATTATTAATGCCTTCTCTGACCAAAAGGCAAACGCTTCGACATTCAATAGAACGGAACACTTTAATAATTTTAATGCTCAAATTAATTCTAATCCTAATCGGGCCAAGAGTAACCTCAGCTCTCCACTTGAAAATCATCTCAGATCCAATTTTTCTCTCGGATACACTCCGATTGAAACTCCAGGAATCCGCACCTTATCTTATGAAATGGACGGACCGATAAAAGTTTTTCATCTAACTGCAGAACCAGTCACTATTACTTTTCCTGATATGAGTGATCCTAATGGCACACAACGACGCCCCATTTTTGCGTGGGGATATAATGGCTCGGTTATCGGACCTACCATTGAAGCGGTGGAAGGAGATCATGTTCGTATCGTAGTTCAAAATAATCTTCCGGACCCAACAACAGTACACTGGCATGGTTTACATATTCCAATTGAAATGGATGGTGTTGAAGGCATCTCTCAAAAACCTATAGAACCAAGCGATTCCTTTGTTTATGAATTTACACTCGAACAACATGGCACTTACTTTTATCATCCACACTTTATGGGAGCTAAACAAGTAGGGATGGGTATGGTAGGTTTTTTTATTGTCCATCCTAAAAATCCTCCTACTTGGTATCAAGTCGACCATGATTATACTTATCTTTTTCAAACTTGGATGATTCAGCCAGGAAGCCCAGTGCCTGACACCATGGAGATGTCCAATTTTAATTACTTCACAATGAACGGCAGAGCTGGCCCCGATGTCACACCGATGAAGGCAAAATCGGGTGAAAAAATCCGCATTCGTTGTTTAAACTTGAGCATGCTCACTCATCCTGTTCACTTACACGGCCATAGCTATAAAGTGACGGAGTATGGTGCTGGATTTTTACCAGAATCACAGCATATTTTAGCCAATACTATTAATATCAGTTCTGCTGAAGTTCGTACTTTTGATTTCACTGCAGGAAGACCAGGTAAGTGGCTTTTGCACTGTCATTTCATGCATCATGTAATGAATGATATGCATCGAAGACCTATACCCGGCAATGGCTCTGGGCACTCCGCCCATCAAATGGGTGGAATGTCCACTTGGATTGAAGTGAGTTAACAATGTTTATAATGAATGATCAACACAGCACAGATAGAAACTCATTCCGGTCTCGCCAAATTAAATATGATATGAGGGCACCATGAAGAAATATTTTATAACATTAATCCTAGTGGCAATCTCCATCACAACTTTTGGAAGCGAAAATATTTTAGACGATGATCACAATAACCATACAATGCCAGTTAAATTGGAGCAGGGTCACTATTTTGGTAACATTGAAGTGGATCAGCAAAATCAAAAATTTCCTTTGGAAGCGGATATTTTTCTCGAATCACCCGAAGATCTCGCTCAATTTCCTCAACTCAATGTAATACTTAAAATTAGTTTAGGTAGCTTCAATTCAACAGAGTATTCCACCCAAGTTTATAAAAATGTTCGTTATGACTTTGATAATAATATTCTCACTTTAGATGAACCATCTAATGACTTAATTGTCTCAGCCCAAGTTCAATCCAGGAATGGACGAACTCATTTACAAGGATCTATTTGGATTCGTTCCATTGCAAAAAATGCGACACTTGATTTAGAGTTGGAATCAGATGAACCAGGAGATTCCAATCAACCTATTTCACATGCTGAAGAGACAATACCCTATGTAACTAATTTACAAGGTCAGTATGTTGGCCAATGCAAAGGCAAAAAAGCGACCTTTCAAATTCTGACCACGCGCGGTCTCCGGAACCAGGATTCGAGAGAAGGAAAATATTTATTTGATTATGAAATCGTGGCCTATTTTGGTTACTGGCAAGATGGGAGTGATAAATCGACCCCGCGTCCCTGGACGCTCTATTCAACTTTTGCAGGAGGAATTTATAATTTTTTTAATGGAAAATTATTTTTTCATGGCCCTTCATCAACAGGAGTTCAATGTATTTACATGAATAGTAAACTGGAATGTAAATATCAATCCAGAGAAGGAAGTATTCCTTGTCAATTTGAACCAGTGAAAAAGACCACCGCAAAATACAGTAAATATCAGAGACGATTTCACTTAAGTCCAAGTGCTGAGCAATTGAAAGATTTACCACAGCCTTCTCCACCCTCCAATTCAGAAATCATAAAAGCACTAGGTGGCCATTTTGTTGGTTATCTTCACCATGAAAATTATGATCGCTACCAACCTGTAGCCCTTCATGTTGTTCCTAGTTCTTCAACAGATAACCCACACAATCCTAATAATATTTTTGTATCCTCAACATCAGTTCTATACTTTGGAACGAATCCGTCAGAACTATTCATCTCTCAACGCTATGAACCGCGATCCTTTTATATGAGGCCAGGGTTCACACTCAGTGCACCTGGCACAGACTCCTTCATTGTTATTGATGTGTGGAAAAATAGTTTTATTCGAGGAGTTTGGTATTCCCATGAGTTTGGTCGAGTAGGAACTATTGAATTAATCAAAAACGATACTGTTGATATTATAAAAGAAATAAGCAATGCCTTACCGTCCACAGCAAAAGTCGTTCAACCTTGGCAAGGCGAATTCCAAGGTGATCCTTCACCAGATGATAATAGTGTCTATCGATGGTTTGATATTGAATTTCCAAATCAACCAGCAGAGCGGCTGGAGAGCACAGTTCTTTATTTTGGTTCCTATATGGTTGGCACCTCCATTACTCCAATGAAACAAATAGAAAGAGGTCGCTATGATCCTTATACGGGAGCTATGGGTTGGCTGATAAACGAAAATAATGGAATCGGAATGGTATCAGGACGAGTTGAAGACGATGGGAATATTTCCTTGTATTGGCCACCAGCTCCCAAATTATTTCAAGCCAGTATGGGAAATTATAAACTAGAAACCTTTAAAGTTTTGAAATGAATATAATTCGCTAAAACAATAAAATTAATGCACTATTTTTTACAATAACAAAAGGAGTTTCAAATGAAAAACAAATTTACAGTCCTCATCACTTCAGTCATAGTGTCCTTTTCGCAACTTATCATGGCCGAAGTGCCTCAAGAATTTAATGAATCAGAACTCATTCAAGCAACCACTATTGCCATGGAAGATTTTAAAACCGCCAATCCAGATCATATCGCTCACTTGAGTGGTTTTAAAACTTGGAAATCAGGTGTTGATGCTAAAATAAAATTTTATGTTGCACACGATGGAATGACAATGGAGTATAACTATTTATGCTCAAAACATGAAACGCAAATTCATTGCCTTGCCAATCAATAAAGCAAGGGCCAGTCAAAACTGGGCAGTTATGATCTTTCTAAGGTCGAGCTAGAGTTAAATAATAAGTATTGGTTTGACACTCAAAGCAATAACCTGAAGGATTAAAAGTTATCTATGAATGTCAAAAGCATCCCGAAATACCCTATTCGTCCATTTTTTTCATTCATAAATTCTAACTTATTTTTATTTTTTACTTGTGCATTAATTTGGGGTTCAACTTGGTCCACTATTAAATATCAACTTAATGGACCTGATCCCATTATCAGTGTTCTCTATCGCTTTATCATTGCCACCTCACTGATGTTTTTATTTGCTTATTGGACACAACAACAACTTCGCTACCCCCCTCGTTATCATTTAATTTTTTTATTTCAAGGCGCTTGCAATTTTTCAATCAATTATATTTTTACTTATTGGGCTGAGCAGTTTGCACCTTCTGCTATTGTCGCAACAGCATTCACTTTACTCGTTGTTTACAATATAATAGGAATGAAGCTTTTTTATAAAAAACAAATTCAACCTTTGGTTTACCTAGGAGCCTTTTTAGGCGTCATTGGAATTAGTTTTATTTTTAGCAATGAGTTAACCCAAATTAAAACTCGATCTACGAATTTGACCGGTTTGGGATTGGGACTCATCGCAACCTTTTTCGCGTCATCAGGTAATATGCTTTCCTATAAAAACCATTTAAATAAAGTTCCTGTGTCATCATCCAGTGCTTGGGCGATGTTTTATGGTGCTCTGGTCACATTTGTTCTCGCTCTATTTCAAAATAAAGAGTTCGCCTTTAATTTTCCTGCGGTCTATTGGTATTCATTACTTTATTTATCCACTTTTGGAACAGTGATAGCATTTGGAGCCTATTTCACGCTGGTCGGACGAATTGGAGCAGAAAGAGCTGGATATACAAGTATACTCTCACCCGTGATTGCTATCCTCTTTTCGATGTATCTCGAAAATTTAAAAGTAACGAGTTATTTAGCCATTGGACTTGCATTTTGTCTGCTTGGGAATTTTATTACTTTGAGTTCAAAAAAATAAGAGCTGTTTGATAGGTATTTAATTCCTTTGTTTTTCATCCTGCACAAGTTAAAATCGTGTGATTCATTTACAAACTAAACTATTGAAAATCCGATCTATTCGTTCATAAATTTATTAACTGCGTTACAATACTATTGTGATTTGAGCCTTTTATTGTCTGAGCTAACATCTCTATGAAATACTTAGTTATGATAAAAAAACTAATCCCTTTTTCTAATCCTCCAAATACTTTGTCCATTGAAGTTGTACCCTCTTTGACACAACATCATGCCACAACGACTCTTCTCATCACTTATCGAATAACTGGTGAGCTAAATGAAATTCAATTACTAAATCAACCCATTACTCATAAAAACCGCTCCCATGAGTTATGGAAGAACACGTGTTTTGAATGGTTTTTAAAAACAAATAATAGTTCCAAATACTGGGAGTTTAATGCTTCACCCACTGGTCAGTGGAATTTTTATGAGCTTGAGAGCTATCGATCTCATCTCAAAGAATGTTCCCTCATCCCCGCACCAACTCTTCAATCTGAATTTATTCAAGAAAAAGATAAAAAGCATTCTACTTTTTCTTTTTCGATCAAATGCACCTTAGATTCACTCATCCAGGATATTAGAAGTGGTCTCAAAAATAGTTCAGACGAGTCGCTAAGGAAACCACAAATAAAGCGCCCGTCCTTGAAGTCGCAAGAAGGGGTGGACGATAGCAATGACATATCAATTATTTCAGAAACCGCTTCTAATAATTTTAATGTAACTACTGCGTATTTAGCTATTTCTAGCGTGATTAAATGGAAATCAAATGAAATTTCATACTTTTCGCTCCAACATCCGATCGAAAAACCAGATTTTCACGCAAACGAAGGTTTTGTTTTACCATTAATTTGGACTAATTAATGATAATTTTTTTATTTATTAAACATATTCAATTGAGGTACTTTAAATGGTAAAACTAGGAATAGATCGAATCTTGTTAGAAAAAAAATTTCAAGACGAACTCAAAAATAAAAAATTGTCACTCGTGGCTCATCCCGCTTCTGTTACTAGTTCTCTTAAGCATTCGATGAACGCACTGACAGAGCAAGGGTTCAACCTTGTTTCTGCCTATGGCCCGCAACATGGCATGCGTGGAGAAAAACAAGATAATATGATTGAAAGTGATGATTATCTTGATCCTGAAATGAAAATTCCCGTCTATAGCCTCTATGAAACGTCTCGAAAACCAACATTAAAAAGTGTTAAAGAATTTGATATTTGTCTTTTTGATCTCCAAGATGTGGGGACTCGAATTTATACTTTTCTCACAACCTTGCGCTATATGATGGAGGCCTGCAGTATTGAAAAGAAATCTCTCTGGATTTTGGATCGACCCAATCCAGCTGGACGCCCCATCGAAGGCATGCTCCTGCGCGAAGGATGGGAATCCTTCGTCGGCGCGGGCCCCCTGCCGATGCGCCACGGCCTCACTCTAGGCGAATGCGCCATGTGGTTTAAGCAATTTCTCAAATTGGATTTGGATTTGAAAATTATTTCCATGGAGAATTATCAACCCAATCAAACTCCTTTTTTTGGTTGGCCCGCTGAACTCTCTTGGGTGAATCCTTCACCCAATGCAACCAATCCTCATATGGCAAAAACATTTCCGGGAACAGTTATGCTAGAGGGTACGACGCTTTCTGAAGGTCGAGGCACAACTCACCCCCTTGAACTCCTAGGCGCACCCGACATCAATATACATAAAATTATTAAACGAATGTATTCCCTTGCACCCCAGTGGATGACAGGAGCTCTTTTAAGACCCTGTTATTTTGAACCAACCTTTCAAAAGCACCAAAAAACTCTTTGCCAAGGTTTTCAAATCCATACTGATCATCCCAGTTATAAACACTTTGAATTTAAACCTTATCGCTTAATTACTTTATTTTTCAAAGCACTTCGCTTCGAATATTCTGATTATCCAATTTGGCGCAAATTTGATTATGAATATGAAACCAATCGCCTGGCCATTGATTTAATTAATGGTAGCCCTATCTTGAGAGAATGGGTAGATGACCCAAAAAGTAAAATCAGTGATTTTGAAGAACTCAATCACAAAGATGAATCTCAATGGGCATCAACAATAGAAGATCTATTACTTTACCGCTTATAAGCTTTGAATCAATTGGAACCTGAACCTATCCCACAAATTTGATATCATATAAATTGGCTGATTTTGAGGACGCACGGAATATTTATGAGCATTATTCTGGATCGGACTTTTGATTTCTTGAAATTTAACAAAAGAGTTACAATAACAGCCATGTTGATATCGGTAGTATTTTTATATCATGGCCCTCAAAATTGAAACTGGCGTTTTCATTCCAAGTTATAATTATTAACTCAATCTTAGGATGAAATTTTGATAGTTCTGATTGTGCTTTTACAATTGATTTAAACTCTCTGTTTTTTACTTTTTCACTCTCAAGCGAATAGCAAACCTGAATCAGTTTTTTTACTTTAGTGTTCTCAATAATACAAAAGTCAACATCAAAATTAGATCCTTTAAAGTAATAAAATTCATGTTCTCGTCTTTTTAGTTCTAAAAAGACGAGTGTTTCTAACTTAGCTCCAAGATCAGGAGTTGGCTTTGTATTCAATGCTCTCATCAAACCTAAGTCATCAGCATAATATTTTTTAGGCATAGTAGAGCGTTCCTTAATCTTGTGGCTATAACCTGAAAGCTCATAAATGAGAAATACATCATGTAAATAACCCAAATAAGTTCTTAAGGAATTCACACTTTTGAATGAAAATGTTTTTTTTAAAATTTCTAGACTCGCAAATCCCGTTGAGTTTTGAATTAGATACATAGCTAGTTCTTTTAAAATTCTGACATTACGAACTTGGAATCGCTCTACAATATCTCTCATAATAATTTTATCAAAAAGTTCTCGTAAATATCGCCCTTGTGGTTCTCCCTTTAACACTTCAGGAAATCCACCTAAATCAAAATAACTTTGGAAATGGTTGTTAACCACTGCTTTCTTCTCTGTGGTTTGAGGTCCGATTAAATTTATTTTCTTCATCTTTAGAAATTCCCTAAATGAAAATGGATATAATTCCAAGGACAAATGCCTTCCTGTAAGATGGGAAGCAAGTTCTTTAGCTAAAAGCTTACCGTTGCTACCAGTAACTATAATATTTAGCCCCTTTCTGTGCAGGCGATTTACGAATAGCTCCCAATGAGGAATGTTTTGAATTTCATCAAAAATGAAATATTTTGTATTTGGTTTAACTTGAAGCAAAGTTTCATAAAGCTGGTTAAGCTGATTTATATTTATACTGATTAATCGTTCGTCATCAAAATTTACATAGGCGTAGCTATCTTTATCTATTGAAAGTAGACATAAGGTCGATTTTCCCGAGCGTCGAACTCCCAAAATAATTTTAATTAACTTTGATTTTAATAACTTTTTAAATTCAGTAGATTTATCACGACTAAATGAGTTTTTACAAATTTGGTCAGCCTCATCTTGTTGCTCTATTAAAACTGTTTTCAAATCCATCTGTCTACCCCATTTTATTCATAACTATATCAGTATATTGATATAAAGTCAACCTTAACTATATCAGTATATTGATATAGTTAAGGTTTTGCCATTTTGTAATAATATTATCATTGTCCAGACAATGATAATAAGTGATGGTAATTCATACTTTACTACGCTCAAGCTTGTTTTGAATGGCGGTATTTTTAGGCTCGACGTCCCTCTCCTCCGAGTAGCAGTAAAATTATTCTTTTATGTCTAAAAAAACTATAACGATAAACCAAAAATTTATTTTTATTTCAAAAATTGATTAGCTATTCAATATTAATTAGTTGGTATAACATAATTAAAAAATATTTTATAATACCAGCAGAGTTTTGCGATAGTGACTATAAAAGGTACGGAGCTTGATTCAACTTGCAGCATAAATATAAAAGCAGTGGATTTAAATAATGAATTGAAATACCAAGAAAATGACTCGCTTGGATGCACGAAGTTTCAAAAGTAAGTTCGTGCCTTCTGTCATTTTTATTTGATGTTAATTGATATTTCTTTCATAATTTGTTGAGATAAGAAATATATTTTCTCAAGTTTAATTTTAAGAGTGTTCCGATCACCCTCATTTACTTTATCCACGAACCTTCCAGTATCATCTAAAATATCATCTCCACAAAATGAGAGGATGCTTTCGGTTATTTTTTTAAGATTCTTAACATTTGTAAGATCACGCCTGGCCAGTCTAAATGGGTATTGAAAGGCAGCCATTAACATTCTTATTTCAAAATCATCTTCGATTTCATAGGAGTATTCAAGAAGTAAAGAACTTTTGGAATTAACTATTGAGAGATGCTTACAAATAGTTTGATCCTTATAATCTAATGATAATTTTGGAATTAATTTCTTTGAGAGTTCTCTTATATCAGCTGCAACCCTTACTATTCTCATAAAGACTTTTATGAGGAGGCCATTAGACATTGTTTTTAAAACTTGCTTTTGAGCAGTTACAGCATCTTCTTCATAAAACTCATAATGATGGGCATGTTCATGTATAGCTAGTGCCACTAATTGAAATGGTATGGACTGGATAGGGATGCTTTTCAGAGCCTCTAGACTAAAACAAATTGGAGCACCTTTTTTTCCTATTACAGTACTAGCTTCTTTAATACCATTTTTTATATTTTCAAGACAGGATCCTTCAGGTTTTAAATAGTACTGAGAGGCATCAATATCTTGATAAATATCAAAAGGATCTCCTAAAAATCGTGATCCAAGCATCCTAGAAAATATGCTTTCAACTTCTGGTTCATTAATTGATTTATTCTTTATCTGAACTTCAATGGTCTTCAATACATTTTTAATAATTTCTTTTAAATTAAAAGTCTGATCACCATTAAAAATAGTTTGGATTTGTTCTGCCTCACTGCCTACATGATTTCCACCTCCACCACCATCTACCCCACCTCTGAAAAGAAGAGGAATAGAAATATCGTTCGTCAGTGAGATTGAACTCATGGAATTAGAAGCATCTACCCCATAGGCAGTAGAAAAATAAATAAAAGTAAGTAAAAAAATTATTAAATAAAATATATTTTTCATGCACATTTATCTATTTATTAGCTCCTTCTTTAATCCAAGTCATTGTAGGGGCACAGTAAAGCTTAAAATTACGATCATCCCATGCAGAAATAAATTCAAAGTCCAATTCTCTCCGTCCTTGATTTTCACCAATAAAATTAATATGTTTATTCATATTTGTTGCTTGAATTTTTATTGAAGGACGATTAGTTTTTTTATTCACTTCCATAATCAGAGATATGTCACTTAATGTAAATGTTTTATCATTCATATCAGTTTGAAGGGGAACGCTAATTCGAGATTTTTGGTCCCAAGAAAAGACTGCAAAGATGTTAGTCGCTTTATCTTGGTCTGTTTTTTGAGTTCCAAAACATTGCATATCAAGTTTTCCCTCTGAAGAATAAAGAGGAGCGGGTAAGTCATTTTTGGTTAAACCACATTGTATTTCAACATTTCGATTATTTAAATGAGTGTCATGATGTAAAAAAGACACTCCTGAATCAAGTCGTCCCCTCACTACTTGAAGTTTATTATTATCAATAAAGATTCCAGAAATCGCAATCGCCCCTGTAGGAGAATCAGAATAAGGTATTAAATCCACGATATATTGTCCTGCATCTTTAACTTCTTTGTAATCAGATAAAATAATTCGCTGAGGTTGTTGTCTATCCCAGGGGATGATTTGATCAATTATTTTTTTTCCATTTGTACCAGAAACATAGCCAGTACATCGAATAGGACTAAATCCCTTCTCTACACTTTCTCCATTCTTGATCATATCTTGAAAATCACCCATACAGCCTACTCTTACAAATTCTTTTTTTCTGAGTACCAAGGCACAATTATTGTTTAGCTCAACATTTTGCAAACCTTTACAGAGTGCCTCTTTTGAAGAAAATATTTGTTTTTTCGTAGAACATCCATTAACTATAAACCAATAAGAAAAGGACTGATCGATAGAGAGCTCTGGCTTATCAGGCGCAGAACTGACTTCACGATTTTTATGTGAGCGTTCAATTTCATTATTGTTTTTTGATGAATTATTGTCTTTTTTAGTACATCCTATTTGGGATATAAAAGTTAGCATTGATAACAAATAAATACTGTTTAACATTGATTTCATTTTATCTCCAAGTATAAGAAAAGTGACGAAAATTGTTCGACACAAGAATATTGTTTTTACGAGGTATCTCATAACAAATTTTATCTCCTCAAATTCAAAGACTTCCATTAAAAATTTTGATCTGTTTAACCAATGCATATTTAATTGGTGCAAAAATAAGTCCAACTTTTCTTAGATGTATTGAATCTGGAGAGAATAAATTTAAAATGTAGCATGAAGATTTAATTCTAAACCTTGAGCTTCAAATTCGGCTTTAACACCATCTATAGAAACAGCATTATTTATTTTTACATAGCTAAAGTTCAAACCAAATTGTTCATTTAACTGTACCCCTATTCCAAATTGAAACCCGATACCTGCATCAAGTTTTGTTGGTCCCTTCGTAAACTTATTAAGATTAAGACCACCTTGAAAATAGATATATTCTGAAAACCCATAGGTCCCATTCCCCTCAAATCTAATAGATTCAGCGGTTTCATTGAATTGGTTGAAAATAATATGTGCAATAAAACCAGGTTCATTCAATCCTATATTTGCATAACCAAACCCTATTCCAAATTTATGATCAAGGTCTCCAGAAGCTCTGTCCGAAGACGATCCATCTTTCAAGGTAAGACTCCCATCAGAAAAGGATTTAATAAATTCAACTCTAAAACCTTTTGATAAAAGCCCTGATGACCGTATCTTTGATGGAACTGGTACTACTTTTGATGTCTGAGCTTCAGATTCTTTTAATAAAAGAACTGCACCATTTTTTAGAAGTTGTTTATCTTTACAAAGTTCTGCATTTAAAATTGCTTGTGTATTTTTGTTCTGAGTTACTTCAAGAAGACAATCTTCTCCTAATTGTAAAAAATCTCCCTTTTTTATCTCACTTATTGATGAACTGCTAATTAATACCTTAGTCTTATTATCATTAAGGGATTCGATCACTGCCCTTATTTCACTAGCCTGTACTTGAATACCTAGATGAAGGCCTAACATTAATATTGCTAGAAAAGAGAACTTTTTCATTTTTAACTCCTAAATAAAATTTAATTAGTTCATTTTTAAAAAAACTTTCTTGTCAAATACTACATCGCGTTATTATGTAATTATAGGTTATTTATGTTAATATTTAATGAAAGAGTTAACATAGAATTTAACTACTTCTAACTCATTGGAATTATTATTAAATGGATATATTCGAATTTAATGATTATAAAATATTTGTAAACCAAACTATTAAAGCCTTACCTAATAAAGGATATGGAGCCTACAGAAAATTAGCCCATCATCTAAATATTAATTCTGTTATGATAAGCCAAATATTTAAGGGAGAACGTCATTTAACGGTGGAGCAAGCTCAGCAGGTTAGTGATTTTTTTGGACTCAATGATTTATCAACCGATTATTTTATTTTACTCGTACAAATTGAGCGTGCGGGAACCCATGCATATAAAAATCGATTAGAAAAAAGAAAAATGGAGCTCTTGGATAAATCAAAAAATCTAAGAAATCGTATCCCCAAAGATATTGAATTTAGTAATGAAGTACAGGCCATTTTTTATTCTCGATGGTATTATAGTGGTATCCGATTAGCTTCATCTATAGATGGCTTTCAAACTCCTGATCAACTGGCCCATCGTTTTAACTTACCAATAGCTCAATTAAATCAAATAATCCAATTCTTACTCGAAAATGACCTTTGTCTTCAAGATGGGAGTAAAATCAAAATGGGTCCCAAAAGCACTCATCTTGATTCTGACTCTCACTTAGTTGGAAGGCATCATCTAAATTGGCGCATGAAAGCTATTTCAAAAATTGACAGCAGTGAAAAAAATGATTTTTTTTATACAGCGCCGATGTCACTTTCACACGAAATGATATTTGAAGTGCGAAAAGAACTTATTAAGTTGGTGGAACAAATTGTAAGTAAAGTTATCGATTCTAAATCAGAAACGCTTGCTTGTCTTAATTTAGATTGGTTTAAATTTTAATTCTTTCAATTTAATTCTTTCAAATTGAATAGCAGGAGTAATCAAGACACTTCCACCCTCGTGTAATATGACTAAAAGGAATCAATTTCATCAAGGACTCGTCTTTGGAAGTTTAATATGTTAAATTTCTTTTTTAAAAAAGGAGATGGCATCGTCATCACTCCAATTAATGGAACCAATAACTTTTCGGAGGAGTTTCATGTTTTTTCCGATGATAAAACTCTCTGGTAATTTTTGTATTTGATATTTCTGTGAAATCTCATGATCTGGATCCCACACCACATATAAATTTGAAAGTTCCTTGGGAATCTTTAGACTACTAAAAAAAACATTAATATCTTCGACTGTATAATCAGAAGAAATCGCCACCATCACGACTTTGTCAGGAAATTGTTTCAATAGTGAAATCATCGACGGAAATTCTTCTACACAGGGCCCACACCACGAAGCCCAAAAACTCAAGATCACAATCTTGCCATTCAGTGAAGAAAAATTAAGTTCTTTGCCCTCAATGGTTTTCATTTTAAAATCGATAGCACCTTGATTTTCTAACTGATCAATAAAGCTGTGCTGATTTCGAGTGGTGCCCATCCATTCAGGGAGCTTTTCAATAATAATCCAAATGGCTAAAGACCCTACAATTAACACCACCAAAGACAGTGGAATATAATATTTTTTTAAATCCATAATGAGTTGAGTCCTCTCTCACGAGCAATAATTTTAGCATCTTCGTATCCGGCATCAATATGGCGGAACAAACCCATGGCAGGATCAGCCGTTAGTACACGCTCCAGTCGCTTTGCCGCCGCAGGAGTTCCATCGGCCACGATTACTTGGCCGGCATGTTGACTATAGCCCATTCCCACTCCACCGCCATGATGCAAACTCACCCATGTCGAACCGCAAGAGGTATTCACCATGGCGTTCAAAAGCGGCCAATCTGATACTGCATCCGAACCATCTTTCATCGCTTCTGTTTCACGATTGGGTGAGGCTACGCTGCCACAATCCAAATGATCACGTCCGATCACAATAGGTGCCTTAACTCTTCCTTCAGCTACAAGGCGATTGAACAAAAGACCCGCCTTGGCTCTTTCGCCATATTCTAACCAACAAATTCGAGCTGGCAAACCTTGAAACGCAATTCTTGATTGAGCCATATCCAACCACTGAAGTAAATGTTTTTTATTTGGAAACAAGTCCCTTATCGCATCATCGGTGACACGAATATCCTCAGGATCACCAGAAAGTGCCACCCAACGAAAAGGTCCGCTTCCGCGACAAAAAAGTGGTCGAATATAGAGTGGTACAAAACCTTGAAAATTAAAGGCCTCTTTGACTCCAGCAGCAAGTGCTTCAGCACGAATATTATTACCGTAATCAAAGGTGATCGCACCTCGTCTTTGCATTTCGAGCATTCCTCGAACATGTTTCGCAATACTCTGAGAAACCGCTTCTAAATATGCTTTTTTATTAGATTCTCTGAAGTCTTTAGCTGAAGCAATAGAATAGCCTTCTGGAATATAGCCATTGAGCGGATCATGAGCAGAGGTTTGATCAGTAAGAAGATCGGGCAGAAAGCCCTTATCGATTAATTGATGAATCACTGTGGACATATTGCCATGAAGTGCAATGGATTTTGCCATTCCTTTATCTTGATAATGTCGTACTTTAGTAATGGCTTCGTCTAAACTATTCGCCACTTCATCCACATATTTTGTTTGTATTCGTTTTTCGATGCGAGTGGGATCAATATCCACTGCGAGTACCACCGCTCCCGCAAACACACCTGCCAGCGGTTGGGCTCCACCCATTCCACCAAGTCCCGCTGTCAGTATAACTTTGCCTTTTAATGAGCCCCCAAAATGTTGGCGGCCGGCTTCGGCAAAAGTTTCATAAGTTCCTTGCACAATCCCCTGTGTTCCAATGTATATCCAAGAACCTGCCGTCATTTGACCGTACATCATAAGCCCTTTGCGATCGAGCTCATGAAAGACATCCCAATTTGCCCATTTAGGAACAAGATTGGAGTTTGCAATCAATACACGAGGTGCATCAGCATGAGTTCGCACAATGCCAATGGGTTTTCCTGATTGAACCAAAAGAGTTTCATCGTCATTTAAAGTTTTAAGAGAGGATAAAATTTTATCAAAACAATCCCAATTGCGAGCGGCTTTACCGATACCACCATAGACCACTAAGTCTTCCGGTCGTTCAGCAACTTCAGGGTCTAAATTGTTTTGAATCATGCGAAAGGCGGCTTCTTGAAGCCAACCACGACAATGGAGTTGAGATCCTCTTGGTGCCTGTACCAGTCTCTTCGTTGTCATCTAAAGTTCCCCTCTACTCATTTAAAAATATAATTTTTAATCATGGTCAGTTTATTTATAATTTAATACTTTAAGCTTCCCACCGCATTTTCAAGTACTTTTAATAAAGTTCCATCATCGATTTGCAAACGCATTTTTTCTATATCCTCGCTAAAAACACGATCATCTTTAGCAAATGCTATCGTCTCACGAATTTTTTTATAAGCGGCCAACACTCCCGCTGCCGGCTGAAGCGGTTCTAAAAAACCCAAACCTTGGCTTGCACCCAAAAGTTCCATGGCCAATATATTTTTCACATTTTCTAACACTCGAGCAAATTTTCGGGCGGCAATTGTTCCCATGGACACATGATCTTCCTTATCACTGGAAGTCGGAATACTATCGACAGAGGCTGGATGACAAAGCCCTTTGTTCTCACTAACCAAACTCGCCGCAGCCACATGAACAATCATTAAACCGCTTTGCAATCCACCATCGGTTGCTAAAAAAGCAGGGAGTTCACTGAAAGTGGGATCAATCAATTTGGCCAAACGTCGCTCGCTGATATTTCCAAGGTTGGCCATGGCAATCGCCGCAAAATCCATTTCCATGGCTACGGGTTCTCCGTGAAAATTACCACAACTTAAAACTTTTTTCTCCTCCGCAAAAACCAAAGGATTGTCTGTGCTAGAGTTGGCTTCGCATTCTAAAACTTTAACAGAACGCTCAATCACATCTTTTATCGCACCATGAACTGCTGGAACACATCGAAGTGAATAGGCATCTTGAACCCTTTTGCAATTAATATGGGTTTCAGAAATGGGTGAAGTGCTTCCTAAAATTTGTAAAACATTTTGAGCTGTTTTAAATTCTCCTGGATGAGGACGTGTTGGAGCGATCAGCGGATCATAGGGTTTGCGTGACCCACGGGTTGCTTCCAGTGTCATCGCCGCAGCTAAATCAAATAACTTTATGGTCGAGCGCGCTTCATGCAAGGTTAATAGCCCAAGAGCTGTCATCACCTGACACCCATTAATCAGCGAAAGACCTTCTTTTGCTTTAAGCACGAGAGGCTCTATATTTTTTGTTTTAAAAACTTCAACGGCAGACAGTCGCTCTCCATTAGCACCTAAGAGCGAACCCTCTCCCATTAGCGCTAAAGCCAAATGAGAAAGAGGAGCCAAATCACCACTTGCACCCACTGAACCTTGCTCAGGAATCCACGGAATAATATTTTTATTTAAAAGTTCTAAGATTTTATCAACCACGATAGGTCTCACACCGCTATGCCCTCGCGCCAACGTATTGGCTCTTAGAAGCATGATCGCACGCACTATGGGAGCTGAAAAGGGTTTTCCCACACCCGCACAATGGGAGCGGATAAGATTTCTTTGCAGTTCTTCGATTTGGTTATCATTAATTCTGACCTGACTAAAAGCTCCAAAACCCGTATTCACACCGTACATGGTTTCACCCCGCACGATACACCCTTCGATGAAGGCGCGAGAGGCCATCATTGCCTTATGCGCTGATTCCGCTAGTGATATTTTGATTTCGCCTTGTGCAACACGAACAACCGTTTCAATATCTACACTCTTGCCATCAATTTGCATTTTCAGTTTCACCTTTTAAAATTGAAATTGTTTTTTTATAATCATTTTTAAAAATATAACTTCCGGCCACAATCACATCAATCTCATGACAAAAACCAATTGTTTTTTCATTCACGCCCCCGTCTACTTCCAAAAGTATAGAAGGATATTTCTCATCGATTTTATTTCTGAGATACTTTATTTTGGGCCTCTGATCTTCCATAAAGGATTGACCGCCAAAGCCGGGCTCTACCGTCATGACTAATATTAAATCGACCAAATCCAAATAGGGCTCGATGGCCTCAACCGCAGTCCGAGGTCGCAGAGTGATCCCCGCTTTGCGTCCCGCCGCACGAATTTTTCTTAAGTTTTCTTCAATACATTGTGACGACTCAACATGAATTGTGATCACATCACTACCTGCCTTGATAAAATCAGGAATGTATTTTTCAGGATTATCAATCATGAGATGAACATCCAAAAAGGCTTTAGGATTTGATTTTTTGAGTGATTGGACTACGGGTGCGCCAATTGTAATGTTATCAACAAAATGACCATCCATCACATCCACATGAATCCATTCTGCTCCGGCCGCCATAACGGAATCCACTTCCACACCTAATTGAGAAAAATCAGCCGACAAAATACTTGGTGCAATTATTTTTTTTCTAAATTTTGTTTTATTCATTATATATTCTTTTCTTCGTTCTCAAAAACATCACCTTTTTTTAAACCATATCCTTTTAAAAACTCCGCACTCGTTAATCGATTCCGCGATTCGGGTTGCAACTCCAACAATGACAAAATTCCATTTCCTGTTTGAACCCAAAGCTCTGCTCCTTCCACATTCACAATCATACCTGGTTTGATCGAAGCACCAGTCATGCCAGAAACAGCAGAAAACGTAGAGTTATTCTCATTGATCACTTTAACCTTATGAATTTTAATTTTCTTATTATTAAAAAAAGTCCATGTACCTGGTCCCATATTAAAAGCACGTACTTTTTGAGAGAGTTGCACCGCTGACTGGTTCCATTGCAAACAACCTTCTGATTTCTCAATTTTTTTAGCATAGGTGACAAGTGTCTCATCTTGCTGAGTTCCAGCTAAATTACCGCGAACATAATCCATCAACTCCACACGCAAAAGTTCGACTGATTCCTTTGCCAGTTGTTGGTACAATTCGTGAGCTGTCGTTTCATCCGTAATACTTACCTTACGAATACCCAAAACATCTCCCGCATCTAATTTTTTAACAATTTTTTGGAGAGCCACTCCTGTCACTGTGTCGCCATGTTCGATCGCTCGTTGAATAGGTGCAGCACCTCGCCATCGTGGCAACAAACTACCATGCACATTGACCGCACCAAGTGGAAACATTTTTAAAAACTTTTCAGTCAATAATTGCCCATAGGCTACAACGACTGCAACTTCGGCGCTCCAGACTTCGATTTGTTGTAAAATTAGTTCGTTATTAATGTTTTCAGGAGTGATCACTTTCAGTCCGTGAGACAAACAATAACTCTTTACTTCGCTGGGCTGTAATTGCATTTTGCGACCCGCCGGCCGATCAGGCTGAGTGACAACTCCCACTATTTCAAAATGCTCGTCGGCCATAATGCCTTCAAGACAAGTAACCGCGAACTCCGGAGTTCCTAAAAATACGACACGAACTTTACTCACAACTCACACTTCCAATTTTGGGTTTAACTAGATTCTGCTAAAAAAGATCTGTCAGTGTCACGACAACAAAAGTCGTTTCGCAACAGCGACTCACTAGATCAGTTCTTTTTTAACAGAATTTTTCTTCTCTCGCTCTTTTTTAGCGGGATATCCTAGTTTTTTTATTTTATTTTTTATTTTATTGGACTTAACAAAACTCAAACGATCAATAAATAACTTTCCTTCTAAATGATCTATCTCATGCTGAATACAAATTGCTAAGAGTCCATCTGTCGATAATCGATACGCCTCACCCTCTCGATTGAGAGCCTCAACTTGCACCCAATTAAAACGATTTACTTCTTCATAATATCCTGGAACACTCAAACAACCTTCTTCGTAAACGGTTTCACCTTCTCCTTTAACAATCACTGGATTGATCAACACCAAAGGAAACTTCACTTTACTCTCTAATTCGGTCAATACTTGTTTGTCTTCTTCTTCGTCTTCAGGATCAGGAGGACGAAGGATATCTATCACCAAAATTCGCAAAGGTTTTCCTACTTGTGGTGCCGCTAATCCAATACCCTTCGCCTGATACATAGTTTCAATCATATTATCGATTAATTTCTTTACTTCATCGCTTACTTTTTCAACAGTCTTGGAGACCTCACGCAAACGTGGATCTGGGTAAGTAAGAATTGGTAAAACTGACATGAATACTCCTAATAATCATAAAGTTGTCGGTGATGCTACCAAAAATAGTTTCTTGATTGCTGCTAAATAGCCATAAATATAATCAGATATTTGTCTTAAAAGTCAATCTTGATTGCCTGCTGAAGTGGCAATAAATTTGGACTTTGAATTTAAGTTAAGTCAAATACCCAAGAATTGAATAGGGTTTATTCGATTTTACTCTAAACCTCAAGCCTTGATCTACCTTCAGTGGCCGCAATGCTTCCCCTGACCCCATTTAGTCTATAAAAATATCATTTTTTTAAAACTAATGAAGACTCACCCACAAACTCTTGATAAGTATCGCTCTACTCGTAATCATCTTATTGATTTCCAGCACATCTATCGCTATGGTTTGCGACTTTGAGTCGCTGTTTGAAATTAATCATATAATTTGGAATTGATCCTATAATTTGAAATAGTTCGGAGAGAGAGATGACGCTTCTTCAATTGGTAAAAGGTACAAAACAATTTGGATCAAAGATTCTCTTTGATGAAGCGACTTTTTCAATCAATGAAGGAGAGCATGTGGCTGTCATTGGCCCCAATGGAGCCGGTAAAACCACTTTGTTTAAAATTTTAGTGCAAAGAGAACACCTTGATTCTGGACAAATTGTTAAATCCAATGGACTTCGCCTAGGGTACTTAGAACAAGAGTCCGATTGGGGACGATTAGACCAAACAGCTGAGGAGCATTTCTCCGCACGTGGCGAGCACACTTGGCCAATTTGGGAAGTCAAGCAATGGGGACTTCGATTGGGCCTTGAAGACAAAATGTTTCACATTCCCTTTCGTGAATTCTCTGGTGGTTTTAGAATGCGCTTCAAATTATTAGATTTGATCAGTCAAGATCCGCATTTGATGTTATTGGATGAACCAACAAACTTTCTAGATCTCGAAACTCTACTTGTTCTTGAAGCTTTTCTGTGTGATTTCAAAGGAGCTTTTTTATTAATCTCGCATGATCGTGAATTTTTAAGTCGAGTGGCTGATCACACTCTAGAAGTCGAAGGCAGAGACATACAAAAATTTCCGGGCACGATCGATGATTACTTTGAATCTAAAGAACAACTTCGTCAAAACCTAGAAAAACAACAAACAAACTTAGCTGTAAAAAGAAAACATTTAGAAGAATTTGTGGAGCGCTTTAAAGCAAAGGCCAGCAAAGCCAAACAAGCTCAATCAAGAGTAAAACAACTCCAAAAAATGGAAGCCATTCATATTAAGCCACTTCCCTTAAGAGCTCAAATTTCGATTCCCACTCCCTCTCCCACCGGAAAAGAAATTCTCGATCTTGCTCAAGCTCAAATTGGATACTCTAAAGAGGCCCCTTTAATGACTAAAGCACAACTCATTATGCGACGAGGAGATCATATTGGAGTGGTCGGGATCAATGGGGCAGGCAAATCCACACTCCTTAAAACATTAGCTGGAATTTTACCACCACTTCAAGGTACTTTAACTTATGGATATCAAGTAAGCTTGAGTTATTATGCTCAACATTCTTCGGATCAGTTAAAACCCGAACAAAGCGTCCTTCAAGCTCTGATCCATGGAGCACACCCCTCTGTGACACAACAAGAAGTTTTAAATTTGGCTGGATCACTTTTATTTTCTAACGATGCCGTTAATAAAAAAATCTCAGTTCTCTCAGGAGGAGAAAAATCAAGAGTGGCTCTTGGTCAAGTACTGCTAAAGAAAAGTCCCTTACTCCTTTTAGATGAACCCACAAATCATCTCGATTTTGATACAGTGGAAGCGCTAACTCAAGCCTTGATCCAGTTCGAAGGGAGTCTCGTCGTAGTCAGTCACGATCGCTCGTTTATTCGCCGTGTGGCTAGTAAAATACTTGAGATCCGCGACGGCCAACTTCAATTTTATCCCGGTACTTACGATGAATACGTATGGAGTTTAGAAAAGGGCGTGCTCTCTGAAATCAATGCTAATTCTCAGTCTTCATTCTCCTCATCAAAGAAATCCAATGATAAATTCACTCCTAATGAATTTAATAATTCTTTACTTGAACGCAATCATTTAGATAAAAATGAGCTTTCTTACAAAGATCGAAAACGCTTAGAGAGTGAAAGAAAGAAAATGGAAAAGGAAAGTTTAAGACTAGAAGAACTCCTCCAAACTCTAACTGAAAAACAATCTCAATTGAATGAAAAACTTTCTGTATCATCAAAAATAGATATCCCAAAGTTAACCGATGAATTAGCAAGCACCAGCCAATCCATAGTTGAAACTGAAGAACAGTATTTGCAACTCTTAGAGAACTTAGAAAAAATGTAACTGGTCCAAGCCTCTATGAATATCGAATGTAGGCACAGACTTCGATAATCGAGTTCGGAGGCGGAGGCGGAGGCGGAGGCGGAGGCGAGCACCGTTTGTTTGAGACTTAGCGGAGTCTGTGCCTACATTCAATATTCATTGTGACTCTGGTCATTTATTTTTCCTGTTTGTTTGGGGTGATTTTCAATCACTCCGTATTATGAGATTGATGTGATTACAAGATGCCAATATTCTCAATTTGCGAGAGTTCCTGCTCATTCAATTCAAAATCTTCGATGTCAAGATCAAGAGCTAAATGATCTGCACTCGTTGATCCAGTGAGAGGAATCATTCCTATTTGCTGACTGAAGCGGAATACAATTTGTGGAATTGACTTCCCATAGCGGGTCGCAAGTTGGGAAATTGTTGATGAAGAAAGTTCTCGTAAATTGGCAGTGAGTAATGAAAATCCTTGATAGATAACTCCCAGATCATTACAAATTTTTCTTACTTCTTTATCCCAACCCATTCGAGCATAACAACGATTTTGAACAAATTGTGGTTTTATTTTTACTTTTTCACAGAGCTGAACTAATTGTTGAGCCGTCACATTTGAAATTCCAAGATGCCTTACTTTTTTGTCATGATAAAGATTTTCCATGGCCATCCACACCTCTAGATCTATCTCTGTTATATTCTGATGTGCCGAAGGACCATGCAAAACATATGAATCTAAATAATTTGTATTGAGATGCTTCAGTGAACTGGCATAGGATTTTTCCACTTGCAAACTATAGGGATCAGATTCATTATAAGGTTTTCTGTGATCCTGACCATTAGCAAAAGTAAATTTCGTTTGCAAAAAAAGATCCGCTCGTGTGATTTTCGAAGTTATGGGTGAATTAACTCCCGTGGTTGATTGATTCAAGTTTAAAAATTGACTTAGCCCCTCACCAACGCCTTCCTCGAAATAATGTTTGCGTTGATTTGCAGTATCGATAGCTCGAAAACCAGCTTTTAAAGCCTGAAAAGTACATTCTGCAGTATTTTCTTCTTTCCAAGCCGTTCCATATATAAATCTTGGCAGATGTTTTGATTCTAAGATTTTTGATTTTGTATAGGTCATCTATTTTTCCTTTTTATGTGAATTGCAGGCCTCAAGTAAATCGGCTAGACCACTGCAAAAAATGAAATCAATGTTGGTGATCGTACATCTCAAGATAGAAGATATCAAATAGCTTCTCGGTTTAGCTTCATTCTCTTTTATCAATGTGTGCGTAAGCCCCTAAACAAATAAAAAATCATTGCCTATCGCCTACTCAATTGCAGAAGAATCCCATGCGTCAGATCCAATATCTATTATGCAAAGACTAGACAATTGAGTCTTTTTGCTGGGATATTAAGATTAATGTCATGCATTTATATATTGTGAGGAGTTTTCATGAAGTTTAAGTACATTTTTCTCATTGCTTGGAGTACATTTTCTGTAGCCTTGGATCAACTCACAAAAATCTATATACATACTCACTTTCAACTAGGCGAATCCATCTCGGTCATTAATAATTACTTTAATATCACATACGTCAGAAACCCGGGTGCTGCATTTGGATTCTTAGCGGAAACTAACCCACAATTTAGAGAACTCTTTTTTCTCTCTATTCCACCCATTGTCATGCTTATTATATTTTTTATTTTAAGAGGAGTGCCGGATAAAGATCGATGGCAAATTTTTGCCTTAAGTAATATTTTTGGAGGTGCCATCGGGAATTATATCGATCGCATCCGATTTCGTTATGTCATTGATTTTTTGGATTTTCATCTTCATGAAAAATACAGTTGGCCTGCATTTAATATTGCTGATAGCGCTATTGTATTAGGTGTTATTATCCTCACATTACTCATGTGGACGGAGAGAAAAAATGCTACGAAGCCTGCACATGCTGGCTCTTAACCAGAAATTTTTTGTCTATGTATCCAGAACTTCAATTTGAATCCTGGAGCCTTTCAACCTACTTTCTTATTATAAGTCTTAACTTTTGCCTTATGTTATTTTATTTGAGATGGCGGGCACGTAAGTATCAATTTCCTGTCATAAAAACCCTCGACCTTGGAATCATTGTTACTATTTTTGGATTTATCGGAGCAAGACTATTTCATGTCTTTTATGAATACCCAAGCTATTATCAAAAGAACCCCCTTGCCATTTTTAAAATTTGGGAGGGAGGTTATGTATTTTTGGGCGGACTAATTGCTGGCATTCTAAGTGGATTAATTTTGATTCAATGGAGAAAAGAAAAACCCTTACGTTACTTGGATCTTTTTGCCCCCGTCATTGCTTTAGGTTATTCGATAGGTCGACTCGCTTGTTTTTTTCAAGGCTGTTGCTATGGTAAACCAACAACTTCTATATTCGGATTGCATTTTATTAATTTAATTCATACCGGAGAAAGCTTTGCTCGGTTTCCAACGCAGTTGTTTGCATCAATCGGTGAATTTATTGTTTATTTAATTCTCATTAGTTTAGAAAAAAAAGAATCAATCCGTAAAATCAAAGGTCAAATTTTTTTCTACTGGATGATAGGCCATGGAATTAATCGCATGTTCATGGAGATCTATCGAGACGACCCACGCGGCCCATTATGGCTTGGCATGGGTATTTCATTTTGGATTGCGTTTGCAGTATTACTATCCGGAGGAGCAGGACTTAAACTTTTGCGTCGTCCTTTGTATCTTTAGGATAGATGGCAAACTTATCGAACTCTCCATATTCATGAAGCTTGTTATAAAGAGTTTTAATAGTGATACCAAGAGCATTAGCTGCTTGAGTTTTATTACCATTAAAGTGAAGTAATGCTTTTAAAATATAACGTTTTTCTAACTCATGTAACGTCAACTTAACATCATATCCAGTAATTAGTAATCTTTGCTGAGGAGCACGAATTTGATCTGGAAGATCATTAACCATAATCATATGTCCATCACAAAGAATTTGTAATCGCTCACAAATATTTTGTAATTCTCGAATATTTCCTGGCCAATCATAATCACATAACAATTTTAATGCTTCATCATGAACTTGACGACCACGACCTAAAAAGGCTTGAGTCCCATGATTTAAAAAATGATTCACAAGTAGTGGAATATCTTCACGACGTTGTCTTAGTGATGGAGTTTGAATTACAATAGTATTAATTCTGTAATACAAATCTTCTCTAAAAATGCCTTGAGCTACATCTTTTTCAATGTTTCTGTTTGTCGCACTGATAATTCTAACATCTACTTTGATGGAATCTTTTCCACCAACACGATAGATTTCTCCCTCTTGTAAAAAACGAAGAAGTTTAGCTTGAATTCCAGGAGTCAGTTCACCGATTTCATCCAGGAACAAAGTTCCACCATTGGCCATTTCAGCTAAACCAATTTTTCTATTATAGGCTCCGGTAAAAGAACCTTTTTCATGACCAAATAATTCACTTTCAAGAAGGGTCTCTTGAAGCGCTCCACAATTAATTGCTACAAACGGTTTATTTTTGCGCGGACTTCGTTCATGAATAGCATGAGCCATCAATTCTTTTCCAGTTCCTGACTCACCAAGAACCATAATTGACGCCGTAGAGCTTGCAACTTTATCTACCGTCTTCATCAAGGTTGACATGATTTCAGATTGAAAAACCATCGACTTTGATTCAATAACCCTCTGACCTTGTACTGGGTTCCAGTAAGACTGATAAGGACTTTGTGAATTCGGCAACATTTGTGAAGAAACGGGAGGAACAGTGTTAGAGCTCGACATATAAACAACCTTTCTTTATTGATTGGTTCTTATTTTAGTAAGAAGGTACGGCGCGTTAATGTAAAACACTTATACATCAATGTATAGAATTTTTTCAAGTAAATAATTTCACTGTATTACTTTTTTACAACGATTTATTATAAACATTATGTATTTAGGTAACAAAGAGACAATTTTTGACATTTTCATTCGAGAAATGGCCGTATTTTGTCACTCAAGTCCTCACACTATCAGGGCCTATCGAAGTGATTTACTACAAGTCTTTAATGAACTAGATTTACCGCTACCAATAAATGAAATTTATTTAATGACAAAAATAAAAGCGGCTCAAGTTCAATGGTCCAAACTTGAATTATCGTCTCGTCAAAGAAAAGCCGCCACGATGAAATCATTTTTAAGATGGCTCTTTGAAAAAAACTTTATTACTTCACCACTTAAAGATAAAATTGAAGCCCCAAATGTTCCGAAAAAAATTCCTCATTTTCTATCAATCGATGAAGTCTTACTTTTGTTTCAGTTTTTAAAACAAAATTCAACACAACACACTTTTGATAAAAATATGTTTTATTTAGCATTGCTGTACTTACTTTATGGAGGCGGATTAAGAGTGTCTGAAGCATGTCATCTTTCATGGAAGAATATCAGAACTAAATCCAATGAGATCCTCATTTTAGGTAAAGGACAAAAGGAACGATGGGTTGTCCTTCCACAAAAAGCAATGGATGCGATCATTAGTCTTCCTAGAAATGGAGATTCCATTTGGGGTCCAAAGGGACTTACGGAACGAAAAGCCTATGATTGGATCAGAAAACTAGGTAAAGCAGGAGGGCTGAGAACGCCCCTCCACCCGCACGCACTCAGGCATAGTTATGCAACTCACCTTATCACAGCAGGTATGAATTTAAGAACCCTGCAGGAGCTTATGGGTCATTCCAGTTTAACGTCTACAGAAAAATACCTTCATTTAAGTATGGATCAACTTGCACGAACACTAGAATCGCACCATCCACTTGGAGATAGCACTACTAAAAATAAAAGTGCCCGATCAGCGTAAATATTTTGGTGTCGTCAAGACCGGACTCCATTTGATTCCCTAATGCTACCATAATATCAGCATGCACCACAGGAAACCACTCCGATCCCACATAATATCGACGTGCTTGCGATACACCCTCAGAAGAGTTTACCGCTTTTGAAAGTGCCTCTTCCCATTGAACAAAGGGTCGCAGTCCATATTTAATTTCGTGAGAAAAACGGGTAAATAATGCATATTCATCTTCTGAAACTGGTTTACTGAGACTTCTGCGTGCCAACTCCATTTGAACAAATGATTTTTCATTAAGACTTGCAATAGAATGTAAGTTCAATTGTATTTCATTTAAATTATTACGTCGAAAACTTGATACATTGAATCCTATTTTATGTTTTGAATTTAAAAGTCTTTCAAGATTTAATGAGACACCCGAAAATGTATCTTCTGAGACCAAAAGTTTTGATGGTAGAATCCATGAACCTTGCAGAACTAGATCATCCATCAATCGACTCACCTCAATATTTTGTGTTTCATGAGAGTGTGACCAACCAAGCCATTCGTTCACCAATATCACGTGATCGGGTAAACCAAGTCCATGACTAATTCTAAATTTTCCAGCTCGCACATTCCAAGTTTCGTTGGGTCTCCAAAGGATATAGGCATTACGCACATAAGCCTTGAGGCTTTCCTTTTCTTCGTCAATCGGCCTCCAGCCTCCTGCACTTAACCCCAATGCCCAGACCTCTTTGTCAATAGAGGCTTCGAGTTCCGTTTGCATTGGAAAAAAATGACCTTCTTGTATGGCTGGAGTGTCTTCAATTAATTGCATCAAGCGAGATCGTCCACCAATTTGCCACCACGGAACTTCAGACTCTAATGATTCACTTTCATTTTTAATTTTTTTATAGCTATAGAGCTCATGAGATAATGTTTTTCCGTAGGGGGTTAGAATACCTCTCCCACTTGGACTTAAATGACAGGTCGTACAACTCAGGTACCCATGTCTGACTGTTTCTGGGAACGCCTTCAATACATTTGGTAGAATAAACCATAAACTCAAATTAAATTTTAAAAAGTAAAGTAAAAAATTAGAGTTTATTAATATAAGAATATTCGTACTTTTTCTTTTCATTGAGGCTCCTTGCCATCCAATATATCTCTTAATCCATCAGATAATTAATTATTTTGGGCACCAGCGCTAATCCACTCTCTTATAACTCGAACTTCCTCATCACTTAATGGGCTATATCCCTGCTCAGGTGGAGGCATTTCTTTACCATCTCTTCTCTCAAGGGTCAAAACTAGCAGGCTATCATCTGGATTTCCAGGTAAAACCATTTCTTTCACTTTTTCTTGTTCACCATGAAGGAGTTCCTCATAATCCGCTAACTCCAAGTGACAGGACTCTCCATTAAAGCCTTTTTCATCTTTTTCACTATTACCTTCTGAGTTTTCTGCGAAAACCTTGGCATCAAGACCGCTGGGACTGCCATTGTTCGCAAGTGACTTACACTCTTTGGATTGAGGATTGTGACAATCACTACATCGAACATTAAAAATGCGATTTCGAATTGATGAAAATGTCGGCTCGAGTGGTGGAAGAGCTGGAGTTTGAATTTTTCCAAACTCCGGGGCTCCTAATTCAATCCAAGCCGCTAAAATACTTCGTGCTCGAGCAGGAAGTATTTTCTTTTTTGGCATTGTGCCTTTGACCAATACTGAGGTTTTAATGTCGGGGATTTTTGCAAAAATCTCCGCATAATTATTTAAAGGGATTTTTTTATTGATAGTCGGCTTTTCATCTCGATGGCAAGAGCTACAATAGGGATCAAATACTTCATTGAATACTTTTTGAAATCCCAACTCATCCATTTCAGCTTTACTAAGTGTTGAACCATTTTTATCAATATGAGGATTCCGTTTATACTTTTTATATTCACAAGAAGAATTTAAAAAAATCAAACTAAGTAGCCCTATGACTATTACGATTGTTTTCATTGAAGTTTTTTGAAAAAAGCAATCTACTCTGCCATTTTCACTTTCGCTTCGATTTGCGAGGTGCTTCGGAGAAAGATTCGCTCGCTCCTGTTCAAGGCCTCGAATATTATACTTATCAAACAGCTTCTTAGTAATTTTATTATAATTCATAATAAACTCGAGCCTCATTTGAATTGAGCTATCAGATTGATATCTTCAAGCTCAGTTAAGTAATTAAGAATATAAATTAATATTTAAGGAACAACTTCTTTATTTAAAATTTTACCATTGAGATCCAATGTTAAAATTAATTTTGAATTATCAAGATCATTACTCAATTTTAATTCAGCTGTCGTATTTCCATTAACTGTTTTTTGTTCTAAAATAAGTGATTGAAAATGAGTAACAAAGGGTTTTAATTCTATTGCTGTATTTTGGTTATCAAAAATGTAATGTAAACCCGCTTCAGTCAAAGAAACAGGATCCTTACCCGTCCAGTTAATGTCTACTCCCTCAACCCCTTCTGGATTTATTGCATATTTGAGAACCATTCCTGACGCATCCAATTGAATTGTTACGCTAAAGGGTAAAGATCCAGCAACGATTGGCGCATTCTGATAAGCAATCGCTGAAAAAGCCGCTCCTGATGGATCATCTTTCAATGGAAGTACCGTCAATTTCTGGAATTTAGAAACATATGTTTTATCTATTTTCTTCTGCAAAACTAAACGATCTAATCTATGGCAGGCCAGCTCAGCTGCTTTTAAAGCAGTTATTGTTTCTGCCCCAGCATTAAAGCTTAATGTTGTTATTGATAATAAACCTATTAAGGCTGCACTCAATACTTTTGACATTTGATACTCCTTTTTAATTGTATTTTTAAACTCATAAAACTTATTTGAAATTTTGAGTCTAACGAAAATAGAGATCCTATTGAAAACAATGTATTGCAAGAAAAAACGTCATTTTCCTGGTACTTTTGTAAACTCTAAAGGACTCAATGCAGTATTTTTACTCTATTAAACCTATTTACAACGTTTTTAGCGGCAATTATTCTATAATTTTCACCATTTAATCACTTTTTTTAGTGTTATTTTCTCATACTTAAATTGAGTCATGTATAATCATGCATAAATAGTTAATTGATCTATATGTTTTCCACGCTAAACATAGATAAAGTATTAAAGTGATTTAAGTTACTTAGAACAAGATTTATTTTATACAGGCGAAACTTCTCAGAGAAATGACTCTTAATGAAAGGAGCTAAAAACTTCTGAATCTTGAGATGAACAACAAACCACCTTAGCATCATGATTTGGGCAATTACCAGCTTGATAAAGACCACCCTCCTTTTTACAAGTAGTCGCATCTATGCAAATCCCTTTAATAAAACTATGTTTTCCATTTATAAACTTATCATTTGTACAATAGTTTTTGTTGTCATCAATTATTTTTTTAATCGTATTATAAAATGGTGTAGTGTCTTCGACAAAATTAGTATTGTCCTTGGATGCTCTTCGTTGCTTATCACTTAAATTTCCTAAATAACCAGACGCTACTGCAAATATTTTATTAGAATTTATATTGATATAAGGAGCACCAGAATCTCCTGAGCAAATGTGATAATAGGGTGAGCCCATTTTTTGATATACAATTTGTTTTTTGCCATTTCTTGGTCCACCATCAGCATCAAAATACCCTTCTTTAGAATCAAATTTTGTTTGATTGCACCCATAGCCTATGATTGTAATGGGATCGCCTTCAAGTGGAAGAGCACTGTCTAATTCCATTGGAGTAACCAATTTTAATGGTACTGCTGTAGAAAGTAGAATTAATCCTATATCATTTTGGCGGTAACTATTTCTAAAGGAATAACCAGTAACCGCTGTATAGGAATATAAATGCTTTCCAAATTTAAGTTCAAAGACTAAGGAAGAATTTAAGTGATCAGACAACATACTGGCATGATTTGAGTTATTAATTAAATCTTGAATACAATGTCCGGCTGTCAAAACTATAGAAGGAGTAATCAATGTGCCAGTACACACATCATAATCGCTTTTCAATAATCCTACTGCCGGAAATTGACTCGTAATTTTACTATCAAGTAGTGCCACCTGATTATTAATAGCAAATTCAAAATCTTCTGAAGCATTGGCAAAAGAGCTAATGATTTTAAATATTAATATAAAAATAAATTTTAATTTTAATTTTAATTTCAATCAGACTCCTCGATCATTCCCAATTAGATAAAATCAAATCTAATCTAGCATTTATTGAATAATAATTACATTAACTCTACAAGATGAAGATATCCTATCTAGACTCACATTTATACTGTAATTATTTTGACAGCCAAATTCAACTGCAGCTCTAAAAAGACAATTATTGTCACTGGAATTGGTTCTTTATGATTTTGATTGAAACAGATAAATTACGATAGTTTAGTTATGAATTTCCTGAAAAATAAGTTAGTTACAAATTTTATTGTGAACATAAATCCAGCTATTGATGCTTCTTAAGACCTTGGTAATATTTAATTACAATAAAAAACATATAAAGGAGAAGCGCCATGGCTTAAACAGATATTATACTTACTTAATTGTTTATCTGACTTGCATGATACAAATTTTGAAATCGTTGATTGTCAAGTTAAAGAGAAAGATGTGGTTTAAATCTGTCTGTGATCTAAATTTAATTTTGAATAACGGGTTTCCCCACCCTCCCCCCGCCTGTGAAAAAGAAAATCCCTCCGGGCTTTTTCAAGCGGCGGGGAGAGCGTGGAAAACCCTTATTAGGCAATAAGGTTCTGATTCATATTGTAAGGGTTTAAATTTTCGAGATTCCCCTCTGCGATCGTTGATTATGATTCAGGACCTTCCCTTTGAATTGCTTATAAACTTTAGCTTTTCATTCATTGTATTGCACTCTTTCCATCTCATCTAATCTCCTCCTTGAGTTGTAAAGTGTAAACTATGTCTCCGGTATAAAGTATAAAGGACGTGTCAGTAAGAACATACTATATAAATAATATTTTTCTTTTAAAGATTTTGTATTTTAAGTAAACAATACTTTAAATAATAAATACGAATAGGCCTGTGGATCTTATCCACGCTTTCCACACCCATGAAAAAGCCCGAAGGGATTTTCTTTTTC
>Ga0154020_10000240_pt1 | contig 64949 bp, 51 predicted proteins | sample Klosneuvirus_201_FD_109709 | JGI IMG/M metagenome (GOLD analysis project Ga0154020, IMG submission 109709) | Active sludge microbial communities from wastewater, Klosterneuburg, Austria - Klosneuvirus_20160825_MG | ecosystem: Engineered > WWTP > Aerobic digester > Activated sludge | place...
CGAAAGCCTCGCCATTGTCTTGCTCTTCTCCTATCGTAACCCGCTTCACGAGCAGCGCGCGGCCGCCCTGCTGCGCGCTGCGCTGCCCGACCTGCCGATCTCATTGAGCTGCGACATCCTGCCTGAATATCGCGAATTCGAGCGCACCGCCACGACTGTCATCAACGCCTATGTGCAGCCGTTGGTGGCGCGCTATCTCGCCCGTCTGGAGCGCACATTTGCCCTGGAAATGCCAGCCAGCGCGCCGTCCATTCGCATCATGCAGTCCAACGGCGGCGTGATCGGCCTGCAGCAGGCCGCGACTCAGGCCGCGCGCGTGGTGTTGAGCGGGCCGGCCGGCGGCGTTGTCGGCGCCTTTGCCGTCGCCACGCAAGCAATGAGCGCGGATACCTCTCTCCTCCCATTCTCTCTGCCCAAAGACAACCCCGTCAATCTCATTACCTTTGACATGGGGGGGACCAGCACCGACGTGGCGCTTTGTCCGGGACGCATCCCCACGACCGCCGAAAGCACGATCACCGATCTGCCCCTGCGGCTGCCCGTGATCGACATTCACACCGTCGGCGCGGGCGGGGGCAGCATTGCCTTTGTGGATGCGGGCGGCGCACTCCAAGTTGGGCCTCACAGCGCCGGCGCACTGCCTGGCCCTGCCTGCTACGGCCGCGGCGGCGGCCTGCCGACCGTCACCGACGCTAACCTCGTGCTGGGGCGGCTCGATGCGGCGGGGTTTCTGGGCGGAAAGGGGCAGGTGACTTTGGACGAAGCCGCGGCGCGGCGCGCCTTGCAACGTTTGGGCGCCGCGCTTCAACTCAGCACTGAAGCAGCGGCGTTAGGCGTAGTGCGCGTTGCCAACGCCACGATGGAACGTGCGCTGCGTCGCGTCTCCGTCGAGCGCGGCTACGACCCGCGCGCCTTTGTACTGCTGCCCTTTGGCGGCGCCGGCCCGCTCCACGCCTGCGACCTGGCCGAGAGCCTGGGCGTCACGCGCATCCTCTGCCCGCCAAATCCCGGCGTCTTGAGCGCCTATGGGATGCTCATGGCCGATGTGACGAGCGAGGCATCCCAAGCGCTGCTGGCAGACGCCGATGCATTGGCGCACGCGCCAGCAGCGCTGAGCGCGGCCATCGCCGCGCTGGATGAAAAAGTAACGGCGGTGCTGCAACGTGAGGAGGTGACGGAAATTGTGCGGGCCGCAGAGATCGACATGCGCTATCAGGGACAAAGCTACGAGTTGACCGTGCCGCTCGCACTGCCGGTGGAGGGCATGGCGGTCGCCCAGGCGGCAGCAGCATTTCACGCTGCCCACGCGCAACGCTACGGCTATGCCATGCTCGAAGCGCGCGTTGAAGCGGTGACGGTGCGGCTGCGCGCTTCCTCACCTGGCGCCAAGCCGACGCTCCCCAGTCAGACGCCTCAGCCCTCCGTGCACGTCACCGACGCGATCACGTGTACAAAGCGGGTATGGTTCGACGCCGTGCGCCCCACCGCAACGCCTTGCTACCAGCGCACTTTATTGCAACCAGGCCACCGTTTTGACGGCCCAGCCATTATATTTCAGTACGACGCCACCGTGGTCGTAGCGCCCGGTTGGTCAAGCGTGGTGGACGAGATGCGCAATTTGTGGATATGGCGTACCATTGTGGTGTAATCTGCGTCTAGAGGCTGCACCTGGCAGGATGGAGACGTTCAGCAACTCTCAGTTCTGGCGCAAGGCAGCCAAGCGCGCAAAACAAATTCTCTTTTTAATCTTTCAATGACATTGCAAAGGAGTTTTAGAATGGTAAAGTCGCTATTGATTCGGTGGGTTGTACTTGCGATCGCGGTAGGGATCACCACCTGGCTGTTGCCGGGGTTAAACTTTAGCGGGGATCTGCTTACGCTGTTTCTCATGTCAGCCGTGCTTGGCTTCTTGATGGCAGTGCTCAAACCTATTTTGATGCTGCTGACTTGTCCGCTCGTCGTGCTGACACTCGGACTTTTCACGTTGGTGATCAATACCTTCATCCTGTACGTCACCTCATGGATCTTTCCGAATTCCTTTCACATCGACACCTTCTGGTGGGCGCTGCTGGCAAGCATCATTATCAGCGCCATCGCCATGCTTTTGAACTCTCTGCTGGGAGAGGAATAGTCCGTTATAGGTTGCCCTCCTCCATTGCCTGCAGCAGCGCCATATCGAGATGAACCGGGTCGCGCTTGACCGCGTCCGCCACCTCTTGTGCGCGCTGCTGCACCTCTTCCCGCACCGCGGCTTCATCCACCGCCAGCACGCGGCCCTCGCGCACCAGGATGCGCCCATCCACCATCACCAGATCGACCTCGTGGCCGGTGGCCGCGTAGACCAGGTTGGGCACAATGTTGCGGATCGGCGCGGTCAGCACCGGCATCAAGTTGAGCGCGTGCAGGTCAACCAGGATCAGGTCAGCCTTTTTGCCGCGGCGGATTGAGCCAATTTCGTCGCCCATTCCGATGGCTTGCGCGCCTTCGATGGTCGCCATGCGCAGCACTTGCCACGCCGGCAACACCGTTGGGTCGCGATATTTAATTTTGTTGAAGATCGCAGTGAGTTTCATCTCGTTGAAGATGTTGTTGCAATTGTTGCCGGCGGCCTGATCCGACCCTAACGCCACCAGCCCGCCAGCGCTGCGGAACGCCACAGCCGGCGGCACGATGCCGTCGATAATACCGATGCTGCCCGAACAGAGCACCATGCTCGCGCCGCTGTAGGCAATTTGGGCGGTCTCGTCCTCGGTGGCTTCGGTCAGATGCACGGCGAGCAACTGGTCGTCGAGATAGCCGATCTGCTCCAGAAACGCGGGCGTGCGTTTGCCGTAGCGCTTGAGCATCTGGTCGATCTCGCGATCACCCTGCGCTACATGCATGTGCAACATCAAGCCCTCGGCCGCGGCCAGCCGCTTGACGTGGCGCAACTGATCCAGCGTCAACATATCGGCGCCCTGTGGCCCGTACATCACGGTGATGCGGCCATCCTCGGCGCCGTGCCATTCCGCGGCAAAATCGACCGCTTGCCGGATACTTTGTTCACCGACCACATCGTCGAGCGGGTAAAGTTCGCCGATTCCCCAGTTTGCCATTTGACCAGGCGGCAGCGCGTTGATAGTCGCGGTCAGCACCGCGCGCACGCCCACCGCGGCGAAGACGTCCGCCCAACCTTCGATAGGATGCGCGTAGTCGCCCAGGGTGGTGGTTCCTGCCTTCAGCGCCTCCAGCACATTCAGCCAGGCGCCGGCCAGGGCCGCCTCGCGATGCAGATGCCGGGCGTAAGGCGCCAGTCCTTTCTGCATCCAATGAGCGACGTCCTGCGCCACGCCGCGCACAACGGCCCAGGGCGTGTGCATGTGGGCGTCGATCAAACCGGGCAGCAAGGCATGATGGGAAGCATCGATGACTTCGGTGGCGACAAAGCGCGTAGACAGGGCGGTCGAGGGGCCGACATCGATGATGCGCCCGCTGCGCACGGCTACGGCGCCATCCTCTATATAGCCGACGCCGTCTCCCTCCATCGTGAAGAGATGGGCGTGGACGAACAGAAAATCAGCAGGTTCAGGCATAGATCGACACCGGGCTTGGTTTACAGCCAAACAAAGGGCATAGATGTAAAAATAGACGTACAAGACGGACGATCAGCGATAGGGTGCAGGCTCGTTGGCAAAGGCGCCGGGCGGCGGATACGCGGCGACCGGCTGCGCTTCGGGCTGGCTATCCTGATGCATTTTCAGGAGCAACGCAGCGGTCAGGCGCGTGTTTTCTTCCACGGCAATTTGCAGCAATATAATCTCGCCCAATGCATAGAGCATCACGAAATTCAGCAGCCCGCCCAGCAAAACCAGCAATCCAGTGATGATAGCGCTGGCGCCCGCTGCCGCGGCAAAGCCGGCGTAGGGGCCTAACGCCTCGCTTAGACCCGCAATCTGCGGCAGGAGAACGACGCCGATCGCCGTCAAAATCGTCAAGATCAAGGTGATCCAGGCAAATACCTTGAACATTGCGCCCATGAAGCGCAGGACATCAAATCGCTTGGGAACAGTCATCACGTTTCCTCCATGCGTGTGTAGTCACTGATTGCCGTACTGCGGTGCATCCACGAGGGTGACACCGTTTTCTCAGTAAAATGATAGTATCAGGAGTATTGTACACGAATGCGGAGTTTGCAGCGAAGACACTTTAACGCACTTCTAACAGAAGCAAAAACGCTCACCCAACATCAAGGTGAGCGCCACCCCTGCTGATGCCCGGACAGCCCAGGCATCGTCGTCTTACTCCGCTTTTTTGGCAGCAGGAGTGGGCGCCGCGCTTTCCTTCGAAGCCAGGGTGCTTTCCTGCTTGCCGTCACTCTTACCGTCACTTTTGCTGTCACTTTTGCTGTCGCCCTTGTCGTCACCTTTACCTTCGGCGCCATCTTCCTTTTTGCCATTCGCCGACGCTTTGGACGTATTCTTGCTGTCGGTGATGTACCAGCCGCTCCCCTTGAAGTGAATCGCGGGCTGGCTGATGCGCCGGCGCACATGAATGCCCTGGCAATGCGGACAGACTGGAGTGCTGCTGTCGGAAAACGACTGAATTTTTTCAAACTCGTGACCACAATCGTGACAGACAAATTCGTAAATTGGCATACGATCTCCCTCTTTGTGACAGCGCAGACGACCACGCCTCTGACGCTGCACACTTCCAACCAGCGGGCGTTTGGTTTACGGCGCACCCAGGCCGTATACTCCGATCAACGTGTATTCCACTCAACTTGGCGTTTGCAAAATCGCCAAGAACTGAGTATATGCAACTGGCAATCGCCTGTCTAATTCTTCTCTACAGTAAACAACGAAATGTTATGACCGCTCGCGCCCATCGCTATATCCAATTTGCTGCTCAATATGAGCCTGAGGGCATCCACTTGTCGCTGCCGCTGGAAGGGGATGCAGCGCAGATGTTGCAAGGGTGGGGTGACAATGCAGCTCATCATGCACAGTTCACCTACAACGGCATCCGGCTTAAAGGGCACCCTGGCCTCGACATGCTGACAGCGCCGGGCGCACTTATCCGCGCCACCGACCGTGGCCGCGTCGTCGAGATCAGCAACGAGCCGCACGGTCTGGGACGCTCTGTGAAAATCGAACACCGCTGGGGCGAATCCCTCTACGCTCAGGTCGGCGAAATCCTGGTGGAAACTGGGCAAGTTGTGGAACGCAGCCAGGCGATTGCCCACGCTGATGTCTTGCGGCGAGCCTTCCCAACGCATCTCCACTTTGCCATTCGTATTCATCCCTATAACCGTTTTGATGGCTGGGGAGGCTTCAGCGACCCGACGCCGTTTCTCTATGTCGCCGAGTTGACAATGCTTGCTGAGGAAATCGATTCTGATACGGAAGAAGCATCGCTATCCACCTTGCCCCGTCTGGCGCCGGATGTTTCTGGATTACGTCGCCCTTGATCTAATTGATTAAATTCGTAGTAGTAGAAGCGTGGATAACTTTAGACCAAACACGCTGTAGACACTGCACGGGCACAAGATGCAGGGAGTTTTTGAGCAGGTTCTGCCAGGGCTTGTGCAACAGGGCGCTTGGCATTCAACCGATCTGCTGGGGATAGATTGTGCAATTCTTCGCATAAGTTCCATAAGCTATTTTATGCGCGCCTAGAGAGGGTGGGTCGAATCTGATTTGCCACTATTGTGTGGACAAGGCAGGATAACTTGCCAAAGGAAACCCCATGCAAAAGCCAGCTTTGCCAGCGTCTACCCCACAATTTATCCACAGCTTTCACACAGCGCGCCGGATTATCGATGCAATGGCATCCACCACGAAATGCTGCTTGAGAGGTCGCAAGCACTCATTCTGGCGCGCGCTTGAGTCAGTCTCATTGGCGCTTGGTTTCTGACGAAATTGTAGTACAATCAATTTCATTATTGAAAGCCATCGGTTTGCGTTTGGAATTGCCATGGTCGGGCAGACGTTGGAACGTCGAGAGGTCGAACACCAGGTGAGTGCAGACAGTGTTACTGCCGTCGCCATCACGGACGGTGACCTGGTTTGTACGATGGTCAACGCTGCTTTCTGCATCTTGTTTGAACGCACCTCTGAACAGGTTGTCGGACGGCCGATAACTGGGTTCAAAGAAACTTGGTTCGGGCGCGCCGTCAGCCAACTACCTTTCGGGACGATTTACGCGGATGACGCCGCTGCCACAGTTGCGGTCGAGGCGCCGGACGAGCGCCGCCTGTTGTTATCTTGCTCGATAGGTCACGGCCTGACGAACGAAGTGCAATATGTGTTGACCGCCACCGCGCTGGCGCATACGCTTCCTTCTGACCAGCTCATTGCTTACACCACGCAACTTGAGCGCAGCGTCATGGCTGGACGACACGAAGTTGATCGCAGTCGAGAAGCCGCCAATGGGCTCCGCAACTTGTTGTTGATGAGCATTTCTAATCGCCCACTCGATGAAATGCTTGATTATGTGTACGAGCAGGCGCAGCGTCTGTTGGGTGCGATCGGGATGACCGTCATGTGGGCGCCTGGCTTCACGTCGGTCATGAGTAGCCTGGAACAATTGGAAATCCTCTATACCGCAGGGACGGAAGCTGAATATTCACTAGAGTCGATTCTTGTCCCGGCCTTGTTGACCGAGCTGCACGAACAACAAGCTCCGATCTTTGTTGCAGAAGCGACGCTCGCTTCGCAGCATGAGATTGCCCCCACGCTGGTTGTGCCGTTGCTGGTGGACGGTGAAGTTCATGGCGTAGTGGTTGTCGCGCTGGCGACGACGGAATTATCACCGACCGCGCACCAGGATGCTTTATGGCTGGCGGATCAGGTAATCATCGCGCACGGCGCCGACCGGCTCCAACAAAAGGCAAGGACCGCTTCTGCGCTGCAACAACGCGAGCGGTTGGCGCGGGAGATGCACGATGCGGCCATGCAGTCGATTTACAGCATCACGCTCTTTGCCGAAGCGGGACGGCGGCTTGCCTCGTTGGGGCAGATCGCGCGCGTGCAGGACTATTTGCAGCAACTGAACGAAACCGCGCAATCGGCATTGAAAGAATTACGTTTGCTGCTCTACGAACTGCAGCCCGCGGTGCTTGAACAGGTGGGATTGATCGGCGCGCTGCGTCAGCGGCTGGAATCGGTGGAAAAGCGCACCGGCATGACCGCGCGCCTTGAAGTGGATGGCGACATTTCCTTCCCGGCTTTTGTGGAAGATGGGCTGTATCGCATCTGCCAGGAAGCGCTCAACAATGCACTCAAACATGCGTCAGCCTCTGACGTCAGAGTTTATCTGGGAGTGCACGACCAGGACGTCCATCTCGAAATTTGCGACAACGGGATCGGGTTCGACGCCGAAGATGCGAAATGTATGAGCGGTGAAGGCATGACCACTATGCATGAACGCGCACGTCTGATGCACGCAAAGTTATTCATTGAATCTGCACCGCAAAAGGGTGTCTGTGTGCGCGTTTTAATGTCGATTTCAAACTGGGCCGATCATGCTTCTGCATAGGTTCGGCTTGCAACCCAGGAAGGTGCAACTATGAGCAATGATCAAGGAATCCGTGTCTTAATCGCAGACGATCACCACGTTGTGCGGGGTGGTCTGCGTGCGCTGCTAGAAACAGAGGAGGACATTATCGTCGTCGGCGAAGCTTCAGACGGCGTCGAGGCAGTGCTCAAAACGCGCTCGCTGAATCCCGATGTTCTCTTGTTAGACTTGGTGATGCCGCGCAAGAATGGCATCGAGGCGATTCAGGACATTAAACATGAAAATCCGGAAGCGCGTATTTTGGTGCTTACCAGTTTTTCGGACGACGACAAGGTCTTTGCCGCCATCAAAGCGGGTGCGCTCGGCTATTTACTCAAGGACTCCTCGACCCAAGAATTGATCCAGGCGATTCGCGATGTTTACAACGGTGAGTCGTCACTGCACCCGGCGATTGCGCGCAAGTTGATTCGCGAATTAAACCGGCCCGCCAGCAACCTGCCCCAGACTGACGAGCCGTTGACCGAACGCGAGGTGGAAGTGCTGGTTTACGTGGCGCGCGGCTATTCCAACCAGGAGATTGCCGACACCCTTATCATCAGTGAACGCACTGTGCGCACCCATGTCAGCAACATTTTGAGCAAGCTACACCTGGCCAACCGCACCCAGGCTGCCCTTTACGCGCTTAAAGAGGGTCTGGCTACGCTCGACGAGGCCGCCAAATCGTTGTGAACGCCGTACTGAGACGTATGACAACCCGGCAGCCTGTTCGCCGGCGCCGGGCTGCTGTCGGGATCATCGTCTTCTACGTAAGTTTATGCGCCGGGGGCTGCACCTTCCAGCTTCCCTTGCGTCTGACGCCAGAGTCGCTGGCGGCGCCGGCGACTCCGACCCTACTCCCTGGCATCCCCACGCCGACGATGTCAGCGGCGCAGCTAAGCGACCCAACCGCCTTGATCGACGCCGCCGGGCTGGATTTCTTTGAGCGACGCGTCGTCAATGTGTACGAAAGCGTCTCCCCTTCAGTGGTTAGCATTACCACGCGCGTGCTGCGTCGTGACTTCTTCTTCAATGTGGCGCCGGAAGAAGGCGCCGGCTCTGGGTTTGTCCTTGACCAAGCGGGTCACATCCTCACAAACTATCACGTAATCGAGGACGCCGAAACGATTGAAGTGGCCTTTGGCGATCAGCTTGTCGTGCCGGCGACGGTCATCGGCGTCGATCCGCGCAACGATGTCGCTGTCCTCAAGGTTGAATTGGCGCCTGAAGAACTCCAACCAGTCACGCTTGGCGCTTCCAACGATCTGCGCGTCGGTCAATGGGCGATTGCGATCGGCAACCCCTTTGGCCAGTTTGGCCGCACGCTGACGACCGGGGTGATCAGCGCGCTCGACCGCACCATCGAAGGCCCCGACAACCGCACGATCCCTGGCATTATTCAGACTGACGCTGCCATTAACAAAGGCAATTCGGGCGGGCCACTGCTCGACAGCAGCGGCCGGGTCATCGGCATCACCTCCGCCATTTTCAGCCCCACGGGCACCAGCGCCGGCGTTGGCTTTGCTGTGCCGGTCGACACGCTAAAGCGCATCCTTCCCGATTTGCTTGCGCTGGGGCGCTACCGGCATCCCTGGCTGGGGATTCGCTACGCCTACATCATCACACCGGGGCTGGCCGAAGTGTTGAAACTGCCTGCGCAGGATGGGCTGCTCCTGGTGCAGATTTATGACGGGTCGCCGTTGGCAACGGCTGGCATCCTCGGCGCGCAACATGAAGACATCATTGGCCGCGAACGCGTCTATACTGGCGGCGATCTATTGGTTGCCGTTGACGGGCAGACGATCGCTTCGATTGCCGAATTGGAAACCTTGCTGGAAAATCATTACCGCGTCGGCGATGTGGTTACCGTTTCCATCATTCGCGACGGGCGCACGCTGGATGTAACGATGGCGCTTGCCGAGGAGCCGCGCTAGTGGATAGCTGTTTTGATTGCGCCATCTCGTGTAGGTCACGCTAACAGTGTGACACGGCTCGTTGACGCAACATGCCGGGCTAGTAGCCCGACCTACACATGGCGCTCCTCATGCCAAGTGACCACTCGCCCACCTTCACCTATGACGTTCTCTTCCTAAACTCAGTACTTCACGAAACTCACACAAAGTCACAAAGAACACAAAGAGCGCCATCTTCAACTTTGTGTCTTTGCGTCTCTGTGTGAGGCAAAATCGTGAACTACTGAAACTGCAAAATTTATGTGTTGATTCAGACCGCGGGCAATTCGTCGGCAGTGGGAAGGGGGGACGGCAGGTCGTAAAAACCATGGTTGCCGTTGCGCCGGATTTTGAGCAATTCGCGCACCATATTCACCGTATCGTGGAAGGGACGCACGCGGCTGTCGCGCTGATAGTACCAGTTGATCGGCGCTTCGGTCAACCGCATTCCGCGCCGACGCGCGATGTACAGCACCTCGACGTCGAAGCCCCAACCATCGATCCGTTGCAGCGGAAAGAGCGTTTGCGCGGCTTCCTTTGTAAACATCTTAAAGCCGCACTGGGTGTCCTGAATGCCCGGCACCGCCAGCAGCCGCACCAACCAATTGAAGACGCGCCCCATGATATGTCGGTAAACCGGCTCGCCATAGCGCACCGCACCCGGCAACTCGCGGCTGGCGATCGCGATGTCAAACGAGCCGCCTGGTTGAGTAGGAGGGAGAAATTTAGCGATCTCCTCGATCGGCATTGCCAGGTCGGCGTCGCAGATAAAGCGATATTCACCCTGTGCGGCCAACATGCCACTTTTGACGGCCGCGCCTTTGCCTGGCTCACTGTGTAGCAACAGCAGCCGAACCTTTCCGTCAGCCGCCAGTTGCCGATCGATAAATGCTTGCACGACTGCGGTCGTCGCATCGCTGGAGCCATTCTCGACGACCAGAATCTCGCTGGCATACTGCTGTTCGCGCAGATAGGTGACAATTTTTTCCAGCGAAGGGGGCAGGCGGTGCTCTTCATTGTAGGCTGGAATCACAATGCTTAGAAACGGCGCCTGATTCAAATTGCTCACAGCAAAGTCCTCGGATAATCCCATCACGTGATCAAACTTACCAGCGCCAACAGGAGAAATCCTTGGACGACGATGGCTCCTCCCCACAGCATATGGGCGCCGATGCGCTGGCGCTGATGCACAAGCCAGAGACCCCCGACGGCATTGACGCCCCACGCCAGCAACCCAATCACCAGCAGACGAAAGAGCGTCGTCTTCTCGCCGATTTCCTCCGGCAATCCCTGACTATTGTAGCGAACCGCTAAAACTTCGGGCAAATTGGAGAAGCTGATCGTCAGCACTGCAAACAGCACTAACACGCCGGCCAGTCCTGTCAGCAGCAGCCAGACGCCGCGGCGATCGTTGCCCAGGGCGCCAGCCAACCAGGTCTGCTGGACGCGCCTCGGCGCCACCGTTTGCGTCGCTCCCAACCGATAGCGCGCCTGCAACGCCTCGACAAAGCCCTCTGTATCCGCGGGCGACAGTGCGTACAGGCCTGTGTCGGTTCTCAGCACTACACAGGCAGAAGGGGGCCGCGTCGCGCATAAATTGACCGATTGCGCCGTCGGGGCCGCGGCGATGTCGAGAAAGGGCAGGGGCCAGCGCAACAAGCTCGCTGACGCCACCGGCAGATCAGCGCCCTGGACTATTTCGTGCACACTTTGGGTGGGAATGACTTGATGCAGATGCGCCCAGCGCAGCGTGATCGCGTTGCGGTCGACCCAGTATTCCAGGGTGAAGGCCGCCCAAGTGCGGTAAACAAGGTGAACCAACAGCGGGGCGCTGATCACCAAGATCAAAAATAACAGAAATTGCAGCAGATCGATCGGACGTCGTAACGCCCACACGACCACCAACAGGTCGAGCAACAGTAGCCACATGGCCGCGATCACGCCTTCCCAGCGTGACGGCGCCAATTTTGCCGCAAAGACCATGTCAACGCACCTCGACGCCAGACATGGATGCCGCTAACTGCCAGGTTGGTAACTTGGTCAGAAAAACGTGATTCGTGAAATTGCTGTCCATTACCAGCATTGTCGGCTGCATGGGCTGCTCGTTATTTCTTTTCGTGTCTGACATAGACGCGCACCTCTGGGCTTTCGGCGCGATTGCCGGCCGCGTCATAACCGATCACTTTGACCGTATGCCCCTCGAAGTAGACGCCGCCGTTGGTGACGATTGCCTGGAAGCCGTCTGGGAAGGTGGCGACTGTGCCGGGCTGCACTTCCGGGTCGTCGGACTTGAAAGCCGGCCACGGCTGTCCGCCCGCGGCTGAATTCAGATCGCGCATCTCGATGTCCCAGCGCTCGTTATACGGGGCCACGGTGCTTGTCGCAAAGGTGCGCCCATCGATGACAAACTCCACGCGCTCAAGCGCCAGGTTGTCGTTGGCAAGCACGTTGACGTTGATCTGCTCGTCATTTTCCATGACAAAGAGCTGGTCGGCCTTTGGCTCTGTAACGACGACGGTGGGCGGTGTGTTGTCGATTGTCACCGGAATGGCAGCCTGCTTCGGCCCGTCGCCGCGGTTGACCGTCAGCCGCACGGTATAGAGACCTTCGGCCAGCGGGAAAGTATCGAGCCGTTCGAGCACGCCGTTTTGCACCTCTTCGCCGTGCTCCGGCCCGATCTGCGTCCACTCCGCCGGCTCCAGCCCTTGCCCGATTTCCAGACGATAGGGGCCGCCGCGCGCGTTGCCGATGAATTCGATCTGCCCGGCGATAGTGCTGCCCAGCGTCGGTGAGATGATGGCGCTGTCCGGGTCGAAATCTTCAAGGCGCAACGAAGCTGTCTCCGTCGGCGGCTGTGGGACGCCGCTGTCTCTCACCCAGTCGGCTGCCTCTTGCGGCAGAATTTCATAGACGCGGTTTTCGATGCGTTCGGGCGGCGTCGCCGGGCCGGCCAGGAGGCCTGTTTCGCGGTCGAGCTCGAACGCCTGCCAGACATTGTCGGAGAGCGTCGGCTCGGTGCCGGCGACGAAAATCTCGGCGCGCTGTTCCTGACATTGGTCGGTGGGCAGCAGCCCGCTCGGCTGGCAAACCACGCGTTGGGTAAGGCCGGGCGGCGGGTCGTACCAGAGCGCCGGCTGATTCTCATGATATTTGCGCATCACTGCGTTCCAGATCGGCGCCGCGCCCGACAGTCCGGTGACGTTTTCCATCGATTCGTTGTCGGTGTTGCCGACCCACACGCCGACCGTCAACTGCGGGGTGTAACCCATGGTCCAGTTGTCTTTGAAAGCGTTGGTCGTGCCGGTCTTGGCTGCCACCTTGCGGTCAGGCAGCGTGAGCGCGGTGTTGGCGCCAAAGGCGGGTGCGCGCGCTACGTCGTCACTCATGATGTCCTGCATCAAATACGCCACCTCAGCGCCGAACACGCGTTCTGCGGCGGGCTGCTCATATTTCTTGAGCGTGTTGCCGTCACTGTCGCGCACCTGTAAGGTCGAGACTGGATTGAGCGTCCGGTAGCCGCTCTGCAACTCATTCGCAGGCGCCGGCTCGCCGACCATATTGCCGCTGTTGGCAAAGACGGAGTAGGCATAGGTGTGGTCGAGCAGTGACACCTCGCCGCCGCCGAGCACCAGGCTGAGGCCGTAGAAATTCAAGCCACGATTCAGGCCGTTGATGCCCATGCGATGCGCGGTGCGAAGGGCATCGGCCACGCCGACCTGCTCCATCACTTTGATCGCCGGGATGTTATAGGAGCGTGCAAGTGCGTTGCGCAGCGACACCGGGCCGTGATATTGGCGGTCGTAGTTTTCCGGTCGATAGTAGGCGCCGTCGGCCTGTGGGAAGGCTTGGGCGACATCGAGGATCATCGTCGCCGGCGTCATCCCTTCCTGCAGCGCGGTCAGATAAACGTAGGGCTTAAAGCTGGAGCCAGGTTGGCGCTCGGCGGTCGCAATGTTGACCTGGCCGTCGATTTCGTTGTTGTTGTAATCGAGCGAGCCGACCATCGCCAGAATTTCGCCGGTATCGTTCTTGATGGCGACGACGCCCGCATTGCTGGCGTTCTTGCCTTGCTCTTTGAGAATCTGCACCTGTTCGCGCGCCACCTGTTCGGCGTATTTTTGCAGTTCGACATCGAGCGTCGTGTAGACCGTCAAGCCCTTGCGCCAGATGTAGAATGGGTCATCGACGGTGTTGTATTCCCGCTTCAATTGGTCGAGGACATAGAGCGCAAAATGGGGCGCGGTGAGCACATCGAAGCGCTCCGCAACCGACTTGCGCAGCGCCAGTTCCTGCTGGAAGGCTGCATCCGCCTCGGCCTGCGTGATATAGCCGGATTCGACCATCGCCTGCAAAGTGACGCCCTGACGCCGCTTGGCATCCTCCGAGTTGTCGATGGGGTTGAGCGCTGGATATTGCGGAATCGCGGCGAGCATGGCTGATTCAGCGAGATTGAGGTCGCGCGTGCTTTTGCCAAAGTAGACCTGGCTGGCCGCTTCGACGCCATAAGCTAGATTGCCATAGAAGTTATAGTTGAGATACCACTCCAGCAGTTTCTCTTTTGGATAGCGCCGCGTCACTTCCAGCGAGAGGATCACCTCTTTGATTTTGCGGGCATAGCTCTGCTGGGCGCGCTCTTCCGGCGCGATAAAGACGTTCTTGATAAGCTGCTGCGTGATCGACGACCCGCCCTGCACCGCCCCGCCTTGCAGGTTCGAGGCGAACGCGCGAAACAGACCGCGGATGTTGATGCCGGGGTTGTCGAAGAAGTTGCGATCCTCCAGCGCCACCGCCGCCTGCCAGACATACGGCGTCATTTTGTCCAGCGCCACAAAACGCCGGTCCCCGCCAAAGGGGCGCGGGTCGACGCTTTCGTAGAGCAGGTTGGAGCCGGTGCGGTCATAGAGGCGCACCGTCTGGAATTGATCCTGTTGCTGCTCGATTGCGCTGACGTCGGGCAATTGCGCGGCGTATTCGTTGTAGACGCCAAAGACGGTGGCGGCCACCACCCCTGTCACCGTAGCTGCGATGACGCCCACCAAGATCAAGAGCCCCAGCAGAAACTGGCCAAGACGCAGCCATATTTTGGGTCTGGCGGTCACCGCGCGTTGGCGACGCCGGCGCGCCATCAATATCGTATCGTGTCGATCCAGTCGTTTCGTCATATGACTATTTTTATTTTCTCTATACTTTCTCAACCACCAACAAATGGCTCAATCCCCAAATGCACAGCGGTGATTGCTCCAACGTATAGGTCGCCCGCCGCAGCCATTGGCCCACCGTGGGCCAGCGCCGCACGACGTTGTCGTAGCCCGGAAAGATCTGGCTGTGATGCACCACACGTACGGGCAGGCCGACCAACAGCCGGCGCAGTCCTGCTGCCGTGTAAGCGCGCACATGCGGCGCTAACCGGTTCCGCCACGCGTCCGGCAGATAATTGACGAGCGGAATGGCGCCGAAGTGATAGTCCCCGCGCCAATAAATGCCGTGCGTCTCGAACGGATAAAGCCGGTTGGGCGCAAAGATCACCGCGCGACCGCCTGGACGCAGCACCCGCACAATTTCGGCGCTTGCCTGGCGATCATCCAGCACGTGCTCCAGCACCTCATGACTCAACACCAGGTCGATGCTGGCGTCGGCGTAGGGCAAGGCTTCGGCCGCGGCGAGCGCCAACCCGGCGGCCGGCGCCGTACGCGCCGCCAACGCCAGATGCTCGGCTTCGATGTCGATGCCGCTGACAGCGTCGGCATAGGGTGTCAGCGCCCTGACGTACATCCCCGCGCCACACCCATCCACCAGGATGTGCTGGACGCGCGCGCGCCCGGCCAGTCCCCATTTCAAAATCATCGCCAGGCGGCGGCCCTGTCCGGCGCGCCAGACAAAACTGGGATTGCCGCGCCGCGCGGCGCGTTCACCGTGCAAATCAAGCGCTTCCATCATATTCCTCAGTCGAAAGCGTCCCTTTCAAAGTCCCTTTCAAATAAGGGGTAACGTTTTGTGAAGCGAAAAAGTTCTGCATCGGTCACTTTGCTGCAGGCGGCGCTAGCTTGACGCCCACATGGATGGCCACCGACCGCAGCATCCGCTCTACAAAGAAGACGTGCTGTAGACCAGCCTGCTCCATCAGCCGCGCCAGCTCCTCAGGCGACGGGAAGGCAACGGTGCTGTGCGGCAAATAAGCGTATGCCTGCCGATCCCTGGCGACGATTGACCCAATAAAGGGCACGATGCGGAAGAAGTAGAGGCGAAACAGCGGGCCGAGCACGCTGTTGGAAGGCGGGGTCGTTTCCAGGCAGACCACGCGGCCGCCCGGCCTGGTGACGCGCGCCATCTCGCGGAAAGCGGCCACGCGATCCACAACATTGCGCACCAAAAAGCCGCTCACCACCGCGTCGAAGGTGTTGTCGGGAAAGGGCAAGGCATAGGCGTCGGCCTGGGCGAAAGGCAGGAAAACGCCAGGCGTCTTGCCCACGCCCGCGGCCATCATCTCGTAGGTAAAGTCCGTGGCCACCGCGCGCAGCGTGGGAAAGCGTTGCAGCGCGGTGTAGGCGATGTCGCCCGTGCCGGCGCCGACGTCGAGCAGCGACCCGCGCGGGGGCAGGTTGCAGTGGGCCAGCATCTCGCGCCGCCATCCCTGATCCTGGCCAAAGGTCATCAGCCGATTCATCAGGTCGTAGGTCGGCGCGATGCGCGCAAACATACGGTTTACATAGACTGGTTTCTCGTCAAGCGTCGGCAACATCGGATTACCTCAAAATTCCGGAAATATGTTCGGCCAGCACGATGCTGTTCATCTCGCCCATCCACACCGAACGGATGATGCCATTCTCATCAATGAAAAAAGTCGTCGGCAATCCCAGCACATCATAACGCTCACCAACCACCTGTTCGCCGTCCATCGGCACGATCACGGTAAGCCCCATCTCGTCGACGAACTCTTGCACCCGCTGTTGCGTCTCCGCCTGATCGACCGCGGCAAAGACGACGACATCTCGATAGTGTTCCGCGGCGCGTTCGATAGCGGGCAACTCGCGCTGGCAAGGCCCGCACCAGGTCGCCCAGAAGTTGAGCACGACCGGCTTGCCGCGATAGTCGCTCAGCCGAAACTCACCGCCATCCAGCGTCGGCAGGGTGAAGTCCGGCGCCGGGCGACCGACCGCCGGCTGCGCGGAGACGTCCGCAACTGGGTCGCTGGTCATTGCGCCAGGGCGCGTCCACCAAAGCCAGCCCGCGCCCAAAACCAGCACCACCAGGAAGATCAAACCCCAGCGATTCATCCATCATCCCCAATCTGAATGGAACACGCCGTCCCGATCGGTGCGGAGGTAGGTGTGCGCACCAAAGAGGTCGCGCTGCGCCTGGATCAGATTCGCCGGCAGCCGTGCGCTGCGATAACTGTCGTAGTAGGCGAGGCTGGCGCTGAAGGCCGGCGCCGGAATGCCCAACGCGACCGCGGTCTGCACGACGTGACGCCACGCGGGCAGCCGCTCGCGCACCGCAGCGGCGAAATCGTCGTCCAGCATCAAGTTCGCCAGCGCCGGGTTGCGGTTGAACGCGTCGGTGATGTGATTGAGGAAGCGCGCGCGAATAATGCAGCCGTTGCGCCAGATGGCGGCGATCTCAGCCAGATTCAGCGCGTAGCCATGCACCTCGCTCGCCGTGCGCAGCATCGCCATGCCCTGGGCGTAGGCGCTGATCTTGCTGGCGTAGAGCGCCTGGCGCACTGCGTCGATCAACGTCTGGCGGTCGCCATCATACTGGGCGTTGGGGCCGGGCAGCACTTGGGCGGCGGCGACGCGTTCCGCCTTCATGCTGGAAATGATGCGCTCCGTCACCGCGCTGTTGATGGTCGGCGTCGGCGCAACCACATCGAACGACTCCTGGCTGACCCACTTGCCGGTGCCCTTCTGCCCCGCGGCGTCAAGCACCAGGTTGACCAGCGGCTTGCCGGTGATTTCGTCCACCTTGCGGAATATCTGCGCGGTAATCGCAATCAGATAGCTGTCCAGTTCCCCCTGGTTCCAGCTATCGAAGATATCGGCAAGCTCGCTCGCCTCCAGCCCCAGGCCGCGGTGCAGAATGTCGTATGCCTCCGCGATCAACTGCATGTCGCCATACTCGATGCCGTTGTGCACCATTTTGACGTAGTGGCCGGCGCTGCGCGGCCCCATGTAGGCGACGCACGGCTTGCCATCTTCGGGGGCCTTGGCGGCAATGGCGGCGAGAATGTCGCCGGCCAGCGCCCAGCCTTCCTGCGAACCGCCCGGCATGATGCTCGGCCCCCACAAGGCGCCCTCTTCACCGCCACTGACGCCGACGCCCATATAAAGTAACCCGGCAGAAGCGAGAGCGTCGCCGCGCCGTTCGGTGTCGGCAAAATAGCTGTTGCCGCCGTCCATAATCAGATCGCCTGGCGCCAGCAAGGGCAGCAGACCCTCGATCACGGCATCGACCGCCTTTCCCGCCTTGACCATGATCATGATTTTGCGTGGCCGTTGCAGTGCAGCGACAAATTCCTCCAGCGTGCGCGTGTAGATAAGTTTCTTGCCGGGATGAGCGGCGACGAACTCGTCGGTCACCGCGGTGGTGCGGTTGAAGACGGCAACGGTGAAGCCGTTGCGCGCCATGTTCAATACAAGATTCTGACCCATTACTGCCAGGCCGATCAGACCAATGTCAGCGTTGCTCATCGTGGACGTTCCTTTCCGGTGAATCGAATCACTTTTTTGTGAACACAGACCGCAGATGCAGGCGCGGCTTGGGCGCCGGCGGGGGCGGTGTGTAGTGTTCAAACAACTGTCCGTCGGGGATGCGGCTGACCAGGTGTGGCAGCCCCCAACTTGCGCCGGTTTCCTCCAACTGGATCGCGCGGCGCGCTTCGGTCATTGCCACATCGACCGGGCGGAAAGCGGCCAGCGCATCGTAAAACGCGTGCAGAAAAGCCAGCGAAGGGCGCGCACGCAGGCGAGATGGCTGGTAGATCGCGGCCGGCGCGCCGCGACGCACCAACTGCTCGGCCACGTCGGCAGCCGGGTCAACGCCGCCGATCCGTGCGGCATTGCGCACCTCGATGACCGCCAGCCGCAACGAGTAGTGATCGCTCAGTAGCCGGCCCAGGTGATCCCCGTTGATCGCGCGGCCACGCCCCATTTCATCCTCAAAGACAAGCACACCTGCCTGCGTCTGCGTGTCGTGCACGGCAAATCCCACAAAATGGATGATGTGGTAGGGCTGTTGGCGCAGGCGGCGCTGCAGATCGAGCAGCGTCGGTCTGGCCAGACGCTCGAAGGTCATGCGTCCATTGGCGGCAAGGTAGTCGACCGTATCGACCAGCGCGCGCCAGTCGCGACCGATCGCCAGCGGCGGGTAGCCTTCCGGTCCGGCCATGACCACCAGCACGCGCAGCGGTGGGGCGACGACCAGGGGACGAATCTTGTGCGCAGCGGGCAGATAGCGCACCACCGGCGTGTGCACGGAAAGCGCCAGAAACTCTTCACGCGTCTCGTCGTAAAGATATTCCCAAGGCAACGCGCGCAATGCCGCGTCATCGCCGATGCCAAGCTGTACGCGCAGGCCGGCGCGTGCCGCGTAGGCGGCCTGCCAACTCTCGCGCCAGAGGTCAAGCACGGGGCCATGAAACACCGCACCGAACAACTTGCCGCCCACGTCGCGCGCCAGGGCAAACTGGGCATTGCGTTGCGGATCGTCGGCGCCGGCGGCGTCGCCAAGCAGTTGCTGGATGACGGCATGTTGGTCGCGGCGGTGCAGCGGCAGCATAAATGCCACGGTTGCCGTGCCCGCCGGCGATTTGTGCACCGTCGCACGGTAGCCGTCTTCCGTCAGTTCCAGCAAGAGGTCGAACACCCATTCCGTCGTCATAACCCGCCCATTGTAGCTTGCCCCGGTGTGTGCGTCAAAGGAAACCAGCGGATTATCTCTGAAAGTCGGTTGGCGAAACCGTGGATTCATAGGATAATAGGCCGCAGGTCTTACAAACTATTCATCTCCTATTCTCCCAAAACTAAGGAAGTCTTGCGTAACTGGAGTCCTATGCATGTATTGATTACCGGCGGGGCGGGATTTATCGGCGCTCACCTCACGCGCTCGCTTCTGGAGCGTGGCGACCAGGTGGCCGTGCTCGACGATCTGAGCACAGGCAGCATTGAAAATATCCGCACCTTTGCTCATCATCCGCTCTATTCATTTGCCATCGACGACCTGCGCAACGCGCTTGTGCTTGACCGACTGGCCAGCCAGGCAGATGCGATCGTGCACCTGGCCGCGGCGGTTGGCGTCCAGTTGGTGGTCGAGCGACCGACCGAGACTATTGAAACTAACGTGATCGGCACACACGCGCTTTTGGCGGCCGCGCGGCGCTACCGTTGTCGCACGTTGCTCGCCAGCACCAGCGAAGTCTACGGCAAAGGCGTCAAGGTGCCTTTTGCCGAAGACGATGACCTGCTGCTCGGTGCATCCAGCCGCAGCCGCTGGAGCTATGCCGCCAGCAAGCTGCTCGACGAGTTTCTCGGCCTTGCGGCCCACCGCGAATACGACCTGCCGGTGACGGTGGTGCGCTTTTTCAACACCGTCGGCCCCGGCCAGACTGGCCGTTACGGCATGGTCGTGCCGCGCTTCGTGCGCGCGGGGCTGCGCAGCGAGCCGATCCCGGTTTACGGCGATGGCGAACAGTCACGTTGCTTCTGCCACGTCCGCGACACGGTGCGCGCGGTGATCGACCTGCTCGACCGGCCCGAACAGACGTCCGGTGAAATCTACAACATCGGCAGCAGCCAGGAGGTGACGATCAATCAGCTTGCGCAAACGGTGATAGAACGCACAGACAGCCGCTCTGCTGTGCAATACATTCCGTATAACGAGGCCTACGCACCCGGTTTTGAAGATATGCGCCGTCGCGTGCCTGATACGACGAAGGTGCACGACGCGATTGGCTGGACGCCCAAACACAACCTGATTCAGATTCTCGACGATGTGATCGACTATGAGCGCTTGCGACTTACCCAAGCTGGATAAGTCAATGCAACCTTTTTGAGATTCCACCGTTCTACATGAACTACCGTTTTGCATGAACTGCCGTTTTGTATGAAGAGGAGAAATTTTTATGAAGAAACCCATACGACTGCTGACCGCGTTGCTGCTGCTTGGTCTGGTATTGACGCCGGCCACGCTGGCGCTGGCGCAGGATGGCGACATCGCACCCGCGCCCATCGTCAATGATGAAGGCGGGCCGGTTGCCATCGCAGGCCAGATGGACTACAGCAACCCGATCATCACCCTGGGCGTGGCCCAACCGCTGATTGTGCTGGAGGATCAGGCCGGCTTTATCGACCGCAATGAAGGATTTATCTTCCCCGTTGAATCGCAGGTGCTCGGCCAGATCACGGGCGACTTTTTCAACCCGCCCTTTGACTGGAACCTGTCGTTGCCGATCGAGCCGCAGGGCACGCTGCGCGACGTCGACAATGACGGCGAGGAAGATCCCGGCGTGATGACCTTTGCCGTCGCCTACTGGACGAACACCTTTGGCGACCCCTATCTGGAGCAGCGCGACCAGAGCGGCGGCGGCTGGTCCACGGCCTTTGCCACCACGCGCATCAATTCGGACCCCAGCGGCAAGGGTGAGGTCATCGGCGGCAAATACATCGTCTGGGCGCCGGACGACCAGCAGGGCTTCCCCAGCGGCTTTGGCGAGGATGGCAAACTCTTTACCGCGGATGACCCGATCGTGCTGCTGCCCGCGGGCTACACCGTGGTCGATATGGACGCCGAGCCTTTTACCTTCGACCGCGCCAGCCGCCCCAATATGGAGCTGATCGAGCCGGAGAGTCTCGTCCTCAACGACTTCTCGGATATGAGCTACGCCGAAGCCTTTGACGCGATGCTCGATCTGTTCCGCCGCAAATATGCCTTTACCGAATTGAAGAACATCGACTGGGACGCAAAGTCCGCCGAGTTCCGCCCGCGCTTCGAAGCCGCGGACGCCGAGCACGACTCGCTGATCTACCGCCGTGCGCTGCGCGACTTCATCTGGTCGATTCCTGACGGCCATCTGAGCGGGCCGTTTGTGCGGGAAGACTTCATCGAGGCCACGCAAGGCGGCGTCGGCCTTGCCATGCGCGACGTGGAAGATGGTCGCACGATCGTCAACTTCGTCACGCCGGATGGTCCTGGCGACCGCGCTGGCGTCGAGCTGGGCGCCGAGATCCTCACCTGGAACGGCCAGCCCATCAACGACTACATCGCCGGCATCGTGCCTTTCTCCTCGCCCTTCTCCGCCGATCATGTGCGCCGCCTGCAACAGCTTCGCTACGGCACGCGCGCGCCGTTGGACAGTGAAGTCGAACTCACTTTCAAGAACCCAAGCGACGATGCGGAGCAAGCGGTTGTGCTGACGCCAGAAGCCGAGAGCGAAAGTTTCAGCGTCTCGTCTTTCAACGTCGGGCGCACCGGCGCCGAACTGCCGGTCGAGTTCCGCCTGCTGGACAACGGTCTGGGCTATGTGAAACTCTACAGCTTCTCCGACAATGAACTGCTGACGGTGCAGTTGTGGGAGCGCATGATGGAGACGCTCAACCAGAGTGGCATCCCCGGCCTGATCATCGACATGCGGCAGAATGGCGGCGGCAGCGGTTTCCTGGCCGACCAGATGGCCGCCTATTTCTTCGATGAGCCGCTGGAACTGGGCAAGAGCGGCTACTACGACGAAACGCTGGGTGAATTCTACTTCGACGAAGATCGCATCGAACGCTTCTACTTGCCGGATGAAACGCTGCGTTACAGCGGCCCCGTTGCTGTGATTACCGGACCCAATTGCGCCAGCGCCTGCGAGTTCTTTACGCACGATATGTCGCTCGACAGGCGCGCCGATATTGTCGCCAATTACCCGACGGCTGGGCTTGGCGGTGCGCAGGACTTCTTCCAGATGCCTGATTTTGAAATGTTGCAAATCTCGATCGGCCGCCCGGTTGACGCAGATGGCAATATCATCATCGAAAACGTCGGCGTGCCGCCTACGATCCGCGTGCCCGTCACCGAGGAAACCCTCTTTGCCGATAGCGATACACTGCTCGAAACAGCGATTGCAGCCGTCTCTCGCATTGCGCTGCCCTACGGTGCAATGGTGAACGAAGGCTCTGCCCTCAGCCAGCCGTCCGGCGTTCCGGTTGAGGCAGCCGCCACCGAGGAGCCGGTTGCTACTGAAGAACCGGCTGCCACCGAGGAGCCAGCAGCCACTGAAGAACCTGCGGCTGTTGAGACTCCAGCCGAAGAGGCTGCGGCTACAGAAGCGCCGGTTGGGGAGCCAGCCGCCACCGAAGAACCCACCGCGAAACCCGCTGCGACGGAAGCCGCAGTTGAGGAACCGGCCGCCACTGAAGAACCCTCTGCTACAGAGGCGCCTATTGAGGAGCCGACCGTCACTGAAGAAGCTCCCGCGGCCGATGTCACTCCAGAAGCGCCGGCGACTGCCAGCGGCACGGTGACTATCGTCTCCACGGGGCGCGTCCTGGTGCGTTCGCTGCCTGAGCAGGCGGGTGCGATTCTGGGGTTCGTCAACAACGGGGATGTCTATACGTTGCTTGAGCAGTCGGCGGATGGCGCCTGGCTCAAAATCGACTTTGGCAGCAACGGCGGCTGGATCAGCGCCGCGCTTGCGCAAGTCAGTGAATAGACAGTTTTAGGCTCAATCTCCAGTCTCCAGTCTCTACTCTCGCCCTCAGAGAGTGGAGACTGGAGATTCTTTCTTTACGTCATCGGCACTACCAGATCGTACGGAAACTGCGTCAGGTTGAGGACGCTGCCATCCTCGCGCAGCGCGATCGTATCCTCCACGCGCACGCCGTAGCCGCGCGCCGGATAATATAGCCCCGGCTCGATGCTCACGACATGGCCAGGCGTCAGCCGCGTGGCGTTGCCGGCGGCGACGCTCAGCCGCGGCTCCTCGTGCACGTCCAGCCCCACGCCGTGACCCAGGCCGTGGACATAGCCGTCATGTCCACCGGGATGGGTGCGTGCGGTGGGATGTCCCTGCGCCTCGAAGTAGTCGAGCGTCATTTGCTGAAGATCGCGGCAGGGCAGTCCGACGCGCGCCGCCGCCATCGTGCGGTCGAAAATTTCCTTAACCTGTGCGTACGTTGCTTCGACTTCATCGGTGGCGTAGCCAAAGCTCCACGTGCGCGTCATGTCGTGGTAGTAGCCGCTGCCGATGCGCGGGAAGATGTCGAAGATGATCGCCTGTCCAAGCTGTAGCGCCACGCTTTCTGTGCCGCGATTATGCGGAACGCCGGCCTCGCGCCCTTGCGCAAAGATCGTGTCGCCATCTTCCTCCAGGCCGTGATGCAACAGCCGCGTACGCAGAAACGCCTTGACATCGCCGATCGTGAGCGGTGCGCCGTCTGCCTTTACGATCCGGTCGCCGCGCACGCCGTGTCCGCGTACAAAGTCCTGCGTCTCGCCGACCACGATTCCCGTCAGCCGCCCTGCCTCGGCCATCAGCGCGAGCTCGGCCTCGTCCTTGGTCTCGCGTGCCAGGCTGAAGAGCGAGTCGCCATATTCGCCAACGATCTCGGCGTCGAACAGCCGATCCTGCAGCAGGTTCAACACCATCAGGGCCGCGCCGGCGTCGACCATGCCATAGACGCCCAGCTTGCCGCGCAGCCCCTCGTGCTGAATCACATCAGCGAGATAGGCGACTTCCGCGGCCAGCCGGTCGCCGTCATGCGCGTTCAAGTAGCGCATGGCATTGTACTGCGCGTCGCGGTCGACCAGTCGCAGCCCGGTTTCCGCGGCCGTGTCGCGCTCCATGCCGCCGTGGATCAGCGTCAGCGGTGCGTCGCGACGCTTGAGCACCAGCGCGCGCTCCAGATGCGCGCCGCCGGTGAGATAATTCATCACCGGGTTGCCGGCTGAATTGCCGAGCACCAACAAGCCATCGAGATTGCGTTCCGCCATCAGGCGGTCGAGATCTTGTTTCATGGATCCTCTTTCTTGTTCTGAATCAGTTGTTGTTATTCAAGTGGGCGCTGCGCCAGCACAGCTTCGCTGGTGGTCGCCGTTGTCGGGTCGCTGGAGGCCAGCAATGTCCAGCCCCAGCCGGTGATCAGCTCGGCCAATTCGCCCGGCGTCAGCAGATAGTCCGGGTTGGCGTGCGGGCGCACCGCCAGCGCGCCGCGGTGATGGGTCTGTAGCGCCAGCACGCCGCCAGGTCGCACCGCGGCGCGCAGCCACGGCCATAGTTGGCGATCCAGAAAATAGAAGCAGGTCACGCAGTCGAACGTGGCCGGCGTTGGACGCCATTCATCGAGATCAACGCACAGGAAGCGCGTGCGGCCGGCAACTTCTGCCGGCATGGCGGCAACGGCCAACGCCAACGCTGCATCGCTCCCATCGACGCCGGTCGCGCGCCAGCCACGCCGCGCCAGCCAGAGCACGGTCCCACCCGCGCCACAGGCAACGTCGAGCGCGGCCGGCGTGACGCCCGCCCCGCGGCGTGCGGCCGCCACGCGGTCGATCACGTCAGCATGGTGCGCCAGCCACCGGTTGGGCTTCGCATCGACCGGGGCGTTGCCGGTTTTGTAGCGCTGATTCCAGCGGGTGCGATCTTCTACAGCCATGGGCGCAGCGTACCACTGGTTGGCATGACGAGCAAGCAATCACAGAAGGTTTACCCATCTTTTTCTCTGTTGGCTTTGTCGGAAATCCGACAGACGCGCGCCTGCCTTCTGTGCAAACTGAAACAAATGATTTGCACAAGAAAAAAGGTGCGTTATGACCGCAATGACGATTGAACAACCTTCTGACCAGACGACGCCAGCCAACAACGGCCAGGGAGGACGTCTTCCCTTGCTCCGCCTGGAAGGGCTGACCAAGATCTACACCGAAGCCGACGTGAGCCGCACGGTGCTCGATGCGCTCGACCGCGAGTTCTACGCCGGCGAGTTTGTCTGTCTGCTCGGCAAGTCGGGCAGCGGCAAAAGCACCCTGCTCAACCTGCTCTCCGGCATCGACGCGCCCAGCCGCGGCGACGTGATTATCTACGATGGCCCCAATGCGGTGAAGCTGACCGCGTTGGGTGAGCAGGAACGCACGCTCTTTCGCCGCCGCAATATCGGCATTATCTTCCAGTTTTTCAACCTGATCCCGACGCTGACCGTGCTCGAAAATGTGACGCTGCCGCTCGAACTCAACGGCGTGACGCGCGAGGCGCGTCCGCGCGCGCAGATGCTGCTCGATCGCGTCGGGCTGGGCGACCGGCTCAACACCTTCCCGGACAAGCTGAGCGGCGGCGAACAGCAGCGCGTGGCGATTGCCCGCGCGCTGGCGCACGACCCGTTGCTGATCCTGGCGGACGAACCGACCGGCAACCTCGACGAGGACACCGGCGACACTGTGCTCACGTTGCTGCTTGAACTGACGCGCGACGCAGGCAAGACGCTCTTCATGGCGACGCACGCGCCCGAAGTCGCCCGCCTTGCCGACCGCGTGCTCCATCTCGACCACGGCAGGCTGGTGAGCGACCAGGCATGGCGCGCTGAGCATGAGAAGTAATTGACCATGATGTCTATTCGACCAATCTACCGCCAGGTTTGGCGTCAAGTGTGGCGGCGACCGTTACAGAGCTTTTTCTTGATCGTCGGTGTGGCGATCGGGGTGGCGATGATCGTCGCCATCGACCTCGCCAACGGCTCGGCGGCGCGCGCCTTCCAACTCGGCACAGAGACTGTCACCGGCAAGGCGACGCATCAGATCACCGGCGGCCCCAGCGGGCTGGACGAGGCGCTCTATGCGCGCCTGCGCACCGAAGGCGCCTATCGCCTGAGCGCGCCGGTCGTAGAAAGCTATGTCGTCGCCGAGGCGCTGGATGGCCAGCCAATGCGGCTGCTTGGCGTCGATCCTTTTGCTGAAGCGCCTTTTCGCAGCTACCTCGGCCCCGGCGACCAGACGCAAGGCCCGGCCGCCGGCTATCTCAGCGAATTGATGGTGCAGCCCAACACCGTCCTCCTCAGCAGCGAGGTGGCGGCGCGCTATGGCCTTGCCGCGGGCGACACGCTCACCGTGCGTCACGGCGTCGATCTCATCGACCTGACGATCGCCGGGTTGCTTGCACCGTCCGACGATCTCAGCCGCCGTGCGCTCGACGGCCTGCTGGCGACCGACATCGCCACCGCGCAGGAAGTATTGGGCAAAGTAGGGCGTCTTGACCGCATCGACCTGATTGCACCGCCCGGCGCGGCCGGCGAAGCCGTGCTGGCGCGCATCGCGGCGCTCCTGCCGCCGGGTGCGCGCCTCGACCCGACTACTGCGCGCACGGGTGCAGTCAACGAGATGACAGCCGCGTTCCAACTCAACCTGACCGCGTTGAGTTTGCTGGCGTTGGTGGTCGGTATGTTCCTCATTTACAACACTGTCACCTTCAGCGTCGTGCAGCGGCGACCTGTGCTGGGCAGCCTGCGTGCGCTCGGCATGACGCGTCGTGAAATCTTCGGCATGATCCTGGGTGAGGCTATGTTGCTCGGCGCGCTCGGCACGCTGCTGGGGCTGGGGCTGGGCGTGCTCCTCGGCCGCGGCGCGGTGCAATTGGTGACGCAGACCGTCAATGATCTGTTCTTTGTCGTCTCCGTGCGCGAGATCGAAATCCCGACGCTGACGCTGGTCAAAGGCGCGGCGATCGGGCTGGCGGCCGCGGCGATCGGCGCGGCTTTCCCCGCATGGGAGGCGACGAGCGTGCCGCCCGCGGGCGCGCTCAAGCGCAGCAACGTCGAGGAGCGCACGCGCCAGGTGCTGCCCTGGTTGTCGCTGGCGGGCATCGGGCTGCTGGTGGCCGGCGCAGGACTTATGCTGCCGGAATGGAATCTGGTCGTCACCTTTGCCGGCCTCTTTGCCGTCGTCATCGGCGCGGCGCTGTTGACGCCTGTGCTGACGCTGGGGATGATGGCGGGTGTGCAGCGGCTGGTGCAGGGGCGCGGTGTGCTCATGCGCATGGCCCCGCGCACAGTGACGCGTTCGCTCAGCCGCATCGCCGTGGCCGTGGCCGCGCTGATGGTGGCGGTCAGCGTCATCATCGGCGTCGGAGTGATGATCGGCAGCTTCCGCCAGACTGTCGTGCTCTGGCTTGACGACGTGTTGCAGGCCGACATCTTCATCTCACCGCCCAGCCTCGGCTCCAACACGGTGACGAGTTCGCTCGACCCGGCGCTGCTCGACCGCGTGGCCGCGTTGCCCGGCATCGCCGGCGCCGCCACCACGCGCAGCGTCGACGTCGTGGCAAGCGTCGCGCCAGAGGGCGAAATCATCCCGATCCGGCTGACCGCGCTGAGCGACGATCTGGCCGGCCCCGACCGTCGCTACCGTGCGGCGTTGGGCGACTGGCAGGAAACGTGGCAGGCGGTGCGCGACGGGTCGATCCTGATCAACGAACCGATGGCGAACCGGCTGGGCCTCACGGTGGGCGACGCGCTGCGCATCCAGACCGACCGCGGCGAACAGGCGTTTTCAATTGCGGGCGTCACCGTTGATTTCGACGTGCGCTCCGTGGTCTTTATCGACGACGCCGTCTATCGCCGCTGGTATGACGACGACCTCATCTCGGCGATTGCGTTGTTCGTGGCGCCGGACGTTGACGTCGATGCCAAGGTGGCGGAGCTGCGTGCGGCCTTTGCCGGCGACGAGGAATTGCTCGTGCGTTCCAATCGTGGCACGCGCCAGAACGCCATCGAAGTCTTCGACCGCACTTTTACGATCACCGTGGCGCTGCAACTGCTGGCGACGCTTGTGGCTTTTATCGGCATCTTGAGCACGCTGATGAGTCTGCAATTTGAACGCAGCCGCGAGATCGGCGTGCTGCGCGCTACGGGCATGACGCGCTGGCAGGTATGGCGCCTCTCGCTGATGGAAACGGGGCTGATCGGCGCGGTCGCTGGCCTGCTGGCAATGCCGACTGGCTTCCTGCTTGCCGTGATCCTGATCTACATTATCAACCTTCGTTCCTTTGGCTGGACCCTGGAGATGCGACTCGACCCGGCGGAGTTTGCGCAAGCCTTCTTCGTCGCGCTGGGCGCGGCGTTGCTGGCGGGCGTCTACCCAGCGTGGAAGATCGGCAACACGCCGCCCGCGATCGCGGTGCGCTCAGAGTAACAGTTACGCAATGGACCCTGTTGTCAATTGGTGCAATCACACGGATTCGGACGGATAAATTTGGAGAGCTTCAAAACGCGTTTTGTGTGCTAAAATCGTATTACAATTTTGCGTTCGATAAGGAGATCGTATGGATACGGTAAGTGTATCTACAAAATATCAGGTGGTGATTCCGCGTGCGGCGCGCAAACAGTTGCACATTTACCCTGGGCAGAAAATGCAAGTGATCGCCTACAATAATCGTGTGGTTATGATCCCCGTGCGTCCAATCCAGGAGGCGCGAGGCGCGTTGAAAGGGATCGATACCACCATCGCGCGTGATGAAAAAGACCGTGTATGAATATTGTGGATTCTTCTGGCTGGCTTGAATATTTTGCCGATGCCTCCAACGCCGACTTTTTCGCGCCAATCATTGAGGCCACCGACCAATTGTTAGTGCCGGCGGTGTGTATCTACGAAGTGTTCAAGTGCGTCTTGCAGCAACAGGGTCTGGACGCTGCTGAAACCCGTATCGCCGATCTGTACAAAGGAACTTTGATTGACTTGACGCCTTCGCTTGCCATCAGCGCGGCTTTGCTGTCTGACAAGCTGAAATTGCCGCTGGCTGACAGCCTCATTTTAGCCACATCTCAAGCGTTTAATGCCACGCTATGGACGCAAGATGAACATTTTAAAGGAATAGAAGGCGTAGAATTTATCGCCAAGCTGCCGGGTGACGAAGCCAACAAATAGCGATCACACCTACTGTGCACCATTCAATGGTACGAAAGTGGCGGTTGAATTGCCCTCTAATTTGCACTATTATGCTTTCCGCTAGACAAGCCTACCGGTTGAAACTGGCCGGCCAATGGATGGAAGGGAAGCATGGAGTCCGCAATCGGTGTATTGTTTTTGGTGTTGTTGCCGGTGATAGGGGTCAGCGTCGGCTTCTGGCTGATGTATCGACGCATCAATCGGCTGCAGGAGCGACTGGGCCAGCTTGAGTTCAAGCTCCAGCAAAGCGGAGTTGTTCCGGCCGCGGAGAGTGAGCAACCGGCGGCGGCTTTGATAAGTGCGGCGTCGCCTGTCCCGGATATAACAGACGCAAACGCTATCTTCACTACACCCGCGGCAAGTTCCCCTGCTACAAGCTTGCCACCAGACGCGCTCGAGCAGGAGGCGCCCGACGCGCCCCAGCCAGCGCCTGCATTTTTCGTCGGGACGCAGGCGCGCCCACTTACCTTGCCGCCTGCGGGGCCATCTTTCGAAACTTCCCAGCCCATTTTGTCGCCACTGCCGTTTGTCGATAAACCGGCGGCGCGCCGGTCGGCGCCGCCGGTTGTGGATTGGTTTCTGCACATGCACGTGCTCGTGCAGATCGGCCTGGTCGTGCTGCTGATCGGCGTGGCGTTGTTGCTGCGCTATGCGGTGGATCAGGGCTGGCTGTCGTTGGAGATTCGGCATCTGGGCGCGGCCGTGGGCGGCGCGGCGCTGGGCGTAGCAGGCTGGTTTGCTTACAAAAAACAGCGTGGTTATGGCATGGCCTTGCAGGGCGGCGGGCTTGCTATTCTCTACCTCACCGCCTTTTCGGCCTATCGGGTCTATGCACTTCTGCCGGCGCCGCTGGCCTTTGCTTTTTTCGTGGGGATCAGCGCTTTTGGCATCTTGCTGGCGCTGCTGCAAGACGCGCGTATCCTGGCCTACGTGGCGATGGTGGGTGCATTTGCTGCACCCATTCTGGCGGCAGAAGGCGGCGGCAACTATGTGGCTCTGCTCGGCTACTACGCGGTGATCACCGTGACGGCGCTGGTGATGGCGCTGCGCAAGGGGTGGCAGGGGCTGGCGCTGCTCAGCCTGCTCGCCACCTATGTCGTCGGCATTGCCAACTCTGCCGATAGCTTTATACCCGCTGACTACGGGGGGATGCTGGGCTTTGTGGCCTTCTTCTTTGGAATTTTTCTGGCGACGTCTTTGCTGCTTGCGCGACAAGCAGGTCAGAGCCGAGGCGCGCTGGATCTGATCATCGCCGTGCTCAACCCGCTGTTTGCCCTGCTGTGGCTTGTCATCATTACGGACCACACCGACAAGGATTTAGGGTACGCACTGATTGCAGGCGGCGTGATCTATCTGGGCGTCTTTGGCGTACTGGCCTGGAAGCGTCCGGCGCAGTTGACAGTGCAGCGTGAGTTGAGCCTCTTCTGGGGGCTGTTCTTGCTGTCGATGGCCGCGCCGGTCTTTGCGGAGGTGCGCATGACGGCGAGCATCTGGGCGGTGGCAGGCGCGCTGTGGGTGTGGCTGGGTTGGCGCTGGTCGATGCTATGGATGGCTTTGTGGGGGCTGATCACTCAACTTGCGGCTGGGATTGCCTTTGCTCCCACCGGCCTCGACGCGGTCGACCGTGCGCTGCAACCGGCGGCAGGGTATCTTCCCTTTGTCAATGAGTTCACCGCGGGCTGGGTGATATTGGCGCTGGCCGGCATGATTTCCGCCTGGCTGCTATGGCGCATGGCGCAACAGGAGCAATGGCTGGCGCATAATAGCCTTCTGCGCGCGGCGTCACGCCTGATCTTTCTCTGGGGTGCGGCGTGGTGGTTTGGCGGCGGGCTGTTGGAGGCGACAACCGTGCCAACTTTGTACGTGGTCAGCACGATGGTGGTATTTCTAACCCTTTCGACTGTGCTGATGGACTGGATCGGGCGGAGGCTGGCCTTTGCGCCTTTGAGCGCGCCGCTGTGGGGATTGCTGCCGGCGTTAGCGGCGCTTGCCTTATTGCAAACTTGGGAAATCGACTCGCCGCTGCAAGGCGCGGCATGGCTGGCATGGCCGCTGGCGTTGGCCGCGCATGGGTGGATGCTGCACCGCAACAGGGAGGCGAGGTTCGTCGCCATCTATCATGCTGGCGGCGTGTGGCTGGCGACCTACCTGGCAGTGGCCGCGGTCAATGGCGCGCTGGTTCAGGGTGGCGCCGGCGCCACCCTGACTGCCTCGGCAATTTTGGCGCTGCTCGCCCTCATCATCTGGTTTGTCACGGCATTTGCCGGCCGCTTGCCGGCGCCGGTCGGGCCGTATGCACACACCTATCGGCTGTGGGGCGCCGGGTCGGTAGTGGGTGTAGGCGTGCTTGCGCTGCTGCGAGCAAATCTTGCTGTGGGTGGCGCCAACGACTGGCTACCCTTTGCACCGCTGCTCAATCCACTGACGTTGGCTTCGGCGGCGATATTGGCGGCGTCGCTCTACTGGCTCGTTGTTGCACGCACCGATGTCGCTGAGCGCGTGCGCCCTGCGCTGTGGAGCCTGCGTTGGGTGTGGTGGGCGTTGCTGATCTTCAGTATGAGTGCGGAACTGGCGCGCAGCGTCCACCACTTGCTTGGCATGCCGCTGACGTGGGATGGCCTCTATGCCTCGTCGATCTTTCAGACGTTGCTGGCTGTCTTGTGGGGCGTCGTGGCGCTGGGGTTGATGGGATGGGGCAGCCGGCGGCGCACGCGGTCGGCCTGGTTTGCTGGCGTCAGCGTGCTCGGCTTGACGCTGGTCAAGCTCTTCCTGGTTGACCTGGCCGGCGCCGGCACAGTGGCGCGCATCGTGTCGTTTATCGGCGTCGGGTTGCTGATCCTGGTGATTGCGTTTGTGGCGCCGGCGCCGCCAAGGCGGGAGGTGGAGGCGCCGGGGGATTGAGAAATTGGAGATTGGAGATTAGAGATTGGGAAATAGCGGCTGCAATTTCCAATCTCCAATCTCCAATCTCCCAATCTCCAATCTCCCAATCTCCAATCTCCCAATCTCTTCTTTTCTATTCTAGCGCAGGTTCACGCCGATATTCGCCCCGCTGGCGATCTTTTTGCGCTTGCCGAAGGCTTTTTCTGTGCTGTCAGGATGAATCACAACGTTGCGTCCAATGATCAGACCTTCGGGGATCGTCGATTGCTCGCCGATCATGGTCAAGCCGGTGTTGAGCACCTCTGACATGGCGTTATTGGCGGTGTTGTCGTCCCCATCGCCGACGCGCGCGCCAGCGCGGATGACCACACGCTTATCCACGACGGAACGGTCGATCACTGCGCCCGCTTCGATGATCGTGTCTGGCAACACCACGCTGTCACGGATCACGGCGCCTTCGGCCACGCGCACCCCGGACGACAGAATGCTGCGTTCTACCGTGCCTTCCACCCAGCAGCCGTTGGAGATCAAACTCCCGCCGACCTGCGCGTTGGCGCCAAGTTTGGCCGGCGCGCGATCCTCGCTGCGTGTGTGAATGACCCAATCGGGGTCATAGAGATTGAGCGCCGGCTCTTCAGCCAGCAGGCTCATATTCGCTTCCCAGTACGCCTGCACATTGCCAACGTCGGCCCAGTAACCGGGGAAGGCGTGGGCGCGCACGTGCTTGCCCTGCGCGATCATGGCCGGCACCACATCCTTGCCAAAATCGAGGAAGTCGTGGGCGTGGAGCGTCTCGACCAACAAATCCTTGCGGAAAATGTAGATGCCCATTGAAGCCAGGGTCCCGCGCGAGCGCCGCGGCTTTTCCTGAAAACCGACGATGCGCTCGTCGGCGCCCAGCGTCACAATGCCGTAGCGGTGCGTTTCATGCGGGTTGACGCGGCGCACGGCTACGGTCAGGTCAGCGTTGCTCTGCACGTGCTCGCGCAGCATTGGCTGATAGTCCATCAGATAAATGTGATCGCCGGCGAGGATCAGAACGTGGTCTTCGTCCTGTTGGATTACAAAGTCGAGATTGCGCCGCACCGCGTCGGCCGTGCCTTTTTGCCAGTCGCCGTAGGGACCGCCCTGGTAAGGTTGCAACAGACGCACGCCACCCTGGGCGCGGTCGAGATCCCACGGTTTGCCAATGCCGATGTGATCGTTGAGACTGCGCGGCTTGTACTGGGTCAGGACGGCTACATTGAAGATGCCGCTGTTAACGCAATTGCTGAGGGGAAAGTCGATGATGCGGAACTTGCCGCCAAAGGGGACGGCAGCTTCGGCGCGCGTTTCGGTCAGCACGCTGAGATGCTCGCTGAAGCCGCCGGCCATGATCATTGCAAAGGCGCTTGCCATATCAGTTGTCTCCTATACCGTTTTCCCGGTACACCGTCTTGATGTTATACCGTCTTGCCGTCGGCGACGATCTTATCGGGTGGGAAATCCGCCTCGTCGCGGCCGCTGTTGATCAGGACATTGCGCCCGATTTGGGCGCTGTCTGGGATATAGGCATGCTTGCCGATGACGGTGATGCCTGCGAAGAGGCGATCCGGCATTTGCTCGTTTACGGTTTCCAGATTGCCTGTCCCGACCACGGCGTTGGCGCCGATTACCACCTTTTTGTCGACCACCGCACGGTCCAGCCGTGCGCCGGGGCCGATCCAACAGTCGTTCATGACGACGCTATCCTGGACAACTGCACCCGGACTGACGTAGACGCCTGGACTGAGAATGCTATTGACGACAAGCCCGCGTACGACGCAGCCGTTCGAGATCATGCTGTTGACGATTTTGGCCTGCGGCCCAACTTTGACCGGCGGGCGTTCCTCAGATTTTGTGAGCACGGGCCAGTTGTCGGTGTAAAGATTGAGCGCCGGTGTGGCGCCGAGCAGTTCGAGACTGGTCAACCAGTAGGAATCGATCGTGCCGACATCGACCCAATACCCTTCAAAGCGATAGGCGAAAACATTGTCGCCGGCATTGATCATGGCGGGAATAATATCCTTGCCAAAGTCGTTGCGCGGCTTATCGGGGCGGCCTTCGCTCAGGCGGCGTTCCAGCATATTGGCGTTAAAGACATAGATGCCCATCGACGCCAGGTTGCCTTTGTCGCGGTCTTTGGGCTTCTCGTAGAACTGGACGATCCGTTGTTCATCGTCTACCTGCATGATGCCAAAGCGGTTGGTTTCCTCGATCGGCACCGGCATGACCCCAATCGTGAGGTCGGCGCCTTTTGCCAGATGGTAATCGAGCATTGGGCGATAGTCCATCTTGTAAATATGGTCGCCTGATAAGATCACGACGGTATCCGCGCGATTTTCGCGAATAAAGTTGAGATTTTGGTAAATGGCATCGGAAGTGCCTGCATACCAGTTCTGGCCGCGCCGCGCCTGATAGGGCTGCAACAGACGCACGCCGCCACGGCTGCGATCGAGATCCCACGGCTTGCCGATGCCGATGTGATCGTTGAGGCTGTGTGGCCGATATTGCGTCAGGACGCCAACTGTAAAAATACCGCTGTTGACGCAATTGCTGAGCGTAAAATCGATAATGCGAAACTTCCCGGCAAAGGGCACGGCCGGCTTGGCACGCTCCTCCGAGAGGACGGTCAAACGCGTACCTTCGCCGCCGGCCAGGATCATGGCAACTGTTCTCATGGGCGTCCTTCCGTTCAATGGAAATGGCGGTCAAGATGTGCTGATGCCTATGATTGTAGAAGATCGTTGGAAATTCGACAACCTATCCTTATCTTTAGACAGAAATTTGACCCTGATCATTTGGTTGACGGTGTTGTTGATGGTACACTGCCAATTTGCGATAGAGGATTGGCGCTCAAGAGCGTTTGAATTTGTCTGTTGCAAGTGCGATGCCTAGTTAGATAAATAAATCTGTTATTCACATGACGATAGGAGGAAAGCGTGCTGCAGCGCCCAACTCAAACAGCAGCTTTCTGGCGGGACCAATTTGAAGTCACCGCAGATGACACCGAATTTTTGTATCAATTGCTTCTGGACGGCCAGAAGCCAATGCACCTAAGTGAGCTGGCGAGCGCCCTGATTCAGGAGTATCTGCGTCGCGAGAATGCGCGTATCGAATCGGAGCTTGGGAAAGGGGCAGTTTACGCCCCGAAGCAACGGTACACCGTCGGGCAGAAAGTGGTTTTCCCTGCGTTGGAATTTGCGGTCGGCGATGTGGTTGAGGTGCGTCCTGGTCAGAATCCGGAACATGGCGACTTCGAAGTGATCAAGGTTCAGTTTGACAGCAAACAGAAGCCGCGCGAATTCGCTGCTGCCCTGCAAAGTGCGCACAACCTCAATCAAGTGAACGGTGATCGTCTGCTTCACGACGACGCCCTGCTCTCTCATCAGGAGATCTACCAACTGTATCAGACCGAGATCGATGAAAGTTTGCTCTACGCTCTAGAAGAAGGCGACCGCAGCGACGCATTTGTCGCGGTGGAGGGCAAATGGTTGTTGGCTGATATGTTGGCTGAGGTTCATGTTGGGCACCTCAATATTGCGGAGGCGATGCTCGAAATCCAAGGCAACCCGATGTCGGCGGATCAACTGCTGGCCGAAGTAGATCTGGACCGCAATGTCAGCCAGCCAATGCGCATCACCAGCCTTAACCATGCGCTGAGCAAAGATACTCGTTTCGTGCGGCTCAACGATGGCGGGGGCGCACTTTGGTTCTTACGGCGTATGCAGCCTCTCGAAGTGCAGGCGCCGCCACTTCTGCTGCACTATCGGTCAACGTCTTACAACCGCGCGCTCCTCAGCGTCGAAATGCTTCAGTTGGAATGGGAGCTAGACGACGAGTGGGGGGAAAGCAGCCTAAGCAGCGAAGTTCCTTCTGTGGTGCCCTCCACCAGCTTGATGCTGATTTATCCACATCGTCGCCACGGCACATTGCCGCTCAGTGGTCGTACGCGGGGGTTCTTTCCGCAAGCGGATGGCGGCGTCTCCACAGTCACGCTGATCGATGGCCGGTGGGGCGCCCGTTTCGAGGGATGGGTTGTGCACGAGGGACGATATGTGGCAGGGCTGGCCAAGTGGATGGAGGAGCATCAAATTCCCACCGGCGCCTACATTACGATCGAACGCACGCCGAAGCCCAACGAGGTCGTCATCGACTTCCGCACGCGCCGCCCTAAACGCGAGTGGGCGCGCTTTGCACAAGCCGATTTCGACAACAGCGCGCTGCTCTTTGAGATGAACAAAATGCAGGTGTCTTGCGAATATGACGAGACCATGATCGTTGCCGAGCAGAGTTCCAGCGATCTGGATCGACTCGCACTTCAGGTGCAGCAGCGCGGGATCGAAGTGATGCAGATTGTTGCGCAAGTGACGCCTGAGTTAATTAAGTTAAACCCGCAGGGTACAGTGCATGCCAAGAGCGTCTACAGCGCAGTTAACATGATTCTGCGCACACCGCCTGGTCCGGTGTTCTATGCCCTGTTGAGCAACCGCCGTTTCCGCGATGTTGGCAACGGTCTGTTCGCCCTGACGTAGGAGGCACTCGGCAATGGTATCCAACACACTGGCGCAACGGTTGAATCGCTTTCGACCAACCGTCAACACCAAATTTCATATTGATTACGATTGGTGGGATAAGAGCGGGCAGAGCTTCCGTCTTTACTTGCGCGACCAACTTTGCGATGAATGTCGCGCTCGCTTTGCCGACTATCACAATACGGAAGATGTGGATTGGGTCGATCCGGAGACGGGCGAAGTCCATCGCACGGATGCGCTGCGCGAATGTCTGCGCACGCGCTGCGCGAATGATCCAGACTACATTAGCGAAAAGTTACCGCTCACATCGGCCTGTTTCCGTATTTTCCTGGCGAACAACAACACGTCACTTTCGCCCGATGAACTGCACCAATTGCTGCCCTGGCGCTCTGCGGACGAGATTTTACGCACGCTGGGCGGCCAGCGCGTCTATCTGGGAATTCGCCCGGCATAACGTACGGCGCAAAACCACCTGAGAGGATGTCTGTGCATCGCCGACAATGGATGGACAGATTTCTTACTTTGGCCCCATCCGAATTGCCCCATCCAGACGGATCACTTCGCCGTTGAGCATCTGGTTTTCGATAATGTGCGCCACCAACGCGGCGTACTCCTCCGGGCGTCCCAAGCGCTGTGGAAAAGGAACTTGGAGGGCAAGCGATGCTTGTGCTGCTTCGGGCAATCCGGCCAGCATGGGCGTCGAGAAAATACCCGGTGCAATTGTCATCACGCGGATGCCGAGTGGCGCCAGGTCGCGTGCGAGCGGCAGCGTCATTGCCGCCACCCCACCTTTGGATGCCGCGTACGCCGCTTGCCCCATTTGCCCGTCGTAGGCAGCCACCGAAGCGGTGTTGACGATGACGCCGCGTTCGCCGCTCTCACCGGGTTCGTTTTGCACCATGACTTCGGCGGCCAGCCGAGTCACGTTGAAGGCGCCGATTAAATTGACCTGCAACACCCGGATAAACGAGCCAAGATCATGCACTCCCCGTTTGCCGAGGACCTTCTCGGCGATGGCGATGCCGGCGCAGTTGACCACCCCGTGCAAGCCGCCAAATACATCCAGCGCCATGGCAATTGCCGCCTTGACTTCATCCTCATGGGCTACATCGGCGTGGACAAAGCGAGCACGGTCGCCAAGCATGGCGTCCATCTGTTCGCCCGCGGCCGTGTTAAGATCGACCAGCACGACTTCACCGCCGCGATCGACCAGCAACTGCGCCGTTGCCGCGCCCAACCCGGAGCCACCGCCAGTGATCAGAAACGTTTTGCCTGTTATTTGCATAAGCACCCTCTTTTCTTGCGCGCCGAGCCTGGAAATTGTGGCTGAATTCTTTTCTCATTGGCGGCTATTCAGGTTAGCCAGCCGCCGCTAAGCGCCATTTCGACAACAATATCGACGACGCTGACCTTATTATACCAGAAAGAAAACTGGGTATATTGATCTATGCCCTAAACAGTAGGCCAGTTGAAGGGATACAGGAATTGACCATAATGGATAAGTGTACAACAATACGTAGGCTTGCCCAGTATGCCGTCCGCGCAGTTTTAATGGGTTGCGAGCAAATCCGACAAAAGTCGATGACGAAAAGTCAACTAGGTGATAAGCTGAGGTTGTTGAACGAGGATTCATCTAGAGCAGTCGAGGATAGATCGTCATGAACGACAAATCTGCAGCAGGTAAGTGGAATATTGGCATTGGCCTTTGGGTAATGGCCGCTTTTATGGTCTACGGATTCATTCTGATTTACTTACGCGACTTTGCTCCCGACCGAGAAGCCTGGATCGCCGCCTATAATGTCAGCCCTCACTTTGAAGCCCGACTTGCGCATGTGCATGGCAACCTGTTTTCTTTTCTCAATATCGTCTTTGGCTTTTTGCTGGTGAAATTACCCGTCAAAACAATTCAGGCAAGGTGGATTTCCGGATTGGCGCTTGCCGGCTTATTGATGCCAATTGGAATCCTGAGCGAAATCTATCTTGGACTGCCACCTCTGTTGGTATTGATCGGCGGGTTGTCAATCCTTGCCGCTACAATCCTCTTGGGGATTGGTGTAGTGGAGATGAAACTGCAATCGGTTTGAAACAACTCAAAAAAATGGAGAAACACTCATGAACAAGCAAACCTTGATCGACCATCTGAACGAAGACCTGGCGGGAGAATTTGGCGCCATCATCCAGTATCTGACGTATGCCGCCAAGGCAACTGGCCCCTACCGCCCGCAACTGACGCAATTCTTCCTGGTCGAAGTGGCGGATGAACAATTGCATGCGCAGTTCCTGGCGAACAAGATCGTTGCCCTGGGCGGCGAACCGACCACCACCCCGCGCCCGGTGCCCGCCGCACACAGCAATCGCGAAATGCTGGAAGCCATATTGAGCGCTGAACGCCGTGCCACTGCCGATTACACGCAGCGCGCAACTGAGGCCGAGGAACTTGGCGAAAAGGGGCTCCAGGTGCAACTGGAGGACATGGTGCGCGACGAAAGCGGCCATTCTGAAGAAACCGAGCGGATTCTGCGCGATTGGCCGCTCTAAAAAGCTGTCGGCAACCTCGCCCAATCTTGACGGCGCTCGAGGCGCGGAGATACCGGCGAGAATGTCTTCTTGCAGCGCTAGCGTAAAGAATTTCACCTTGAATAGAAGCGGCTCAGGTGCGTCAACCACCTGAGCCGCTTCTATTCAACCAGCATTCCGCCAGGCGTCTGCCAAACAGCGCCTGGCTTTCCGCAAACACACCTGGCGCCCCGAACGCTGGATGAGTTGCTACCCTGTACAAGCACGGCGTGTTCGTCTAACCGTAGCGTTATGTCGCCGCTCCGAGCAGCGCACCTATGGCCTCCTCCAACCGCCGCAGATCTTCTTCGCTGTTGTATCCCTGCACCGAAATACGCACAAAGTGGCGTCCTTGCCAGTTGATGCACGGAATCTCGATGGCAAATTCGTCATACAAGCGCTCCTTCAACACCGCCAGATCCGGCTGCAACGGGATGGGGACAATCGCCATCTGGTGATAATAGCCTGACTGAGCCGGATAGACCGCCGCCATACCCGTGAGCGCGGCCAGTCGCGCCATGCTGGCGCTGAGCAGGGCATGGCAATGGCGGCGCACGGCCGGCCAGTGATGCTCCGCCTGGAAATCGATCGCAGCCGGCACGCTGAGAAAGGCCGAGAGGTCATCGGTGCCCTGCCACTGCAGCGCGCTGATAAAATCGTTTTCTTCAAAATGACCGCGTTCCGGGCCAAAGCCCCAACTTGTGACCAACGGCTCGATGCGCGGCTGGAGGTGCGGCTGCACCCAGAGAAATCCTGCCCCTTTGGGCGCGCAGAGCCACTTGTGGAGATTGCCGGTGTAGGCGTCAGCGCCCAGGCTGGCGAGGTCCAGGTCGATCTGGCCGGGAGCGTGCGCGCCGTCGATGACGGTGAGGATGCCCGCGCGACGCGCTCGCGCACAGATTGCGGCAATCGGCAGCGTCAAGGCCGTCGGCGAGGTGATGTGGCTCAGATAGATCACGCGTGTTTGGGCGGTCACCCCTTGCCAGAATTCTTCGAGAATGGCGGCGTCATCGCTGACGGGCAGGGTGATGGGCTGGCGCACATAACGCGCCCCGCGCTTGGTGCAGGCCAGTTCCCAGGCATTACTGCACGCGCCGTATTCATGGTTGCTGGTCAGCACTTCATCGCCCGGCTGCAGGTCGAGAGAACGGGCCACCACGTTGACGCCAAATGTGGCGTTGTGGACAAAGACAAGTTCTTCGGGGCGCACATTGACATAGCGCGCCAGCGCTGCACGCGCTTCGCGCAGGGCAGGCGTCGCCTCACGACTGAAAAAGCGCACGGGCTGGCGCTCCAACTGCCGCTGCCACTCCTGGTAAACTTCGAAGACTGGCAGCGGCGTGGCCCCAAACGAACCGTGGTTGAGGAAAATCACACTTGGGTCAAGTTGAAAATAACTACGTAGCGAGCACATAGATTCCTATCGGCAAAAAACGGCGCTTATGGACATCCTTAGGAAAGTTTGAAAACTTCTTGGTGGATTGTAAAGGCAAGTCATGAAAATGGATGAATAGCGCGTCGCAAGAGTTTGCCGCATCTCCCCAGCACTGGTCAGGCGCAGCGCTGCTCAACCAACCTTCCTCGGCCACTGCTGGGGATGTAGCCAAAACCTGGCGCGATGTGGAAACAAAACAGTCGTGTATGGCGCACCATCAGCACGCGACAGTCGCCGCCACCGCCCCACCTGCTGCCATAGCACGCTTGCAGATCGCCATGCGGATGGCGGTGCGTTCAGCCCCTTCGATTTCGACCTCCGTGAACTCCGGCACGATCATCAGATCGAAGCCGTCGTCACGCAGATACCCGCGCGCGATGGTCACTGCCTTAATCGCCTGATTGAGCGCGCTGGCGCCAATCGCCTGCATCTCGACATAGCCTTGTTCACGCATGATGCCGGCAATTGCGCCTGCAACCGCAGTTGAACGTGATTGGCTGGAGACCCTGATGAGTTCTGCCATGTGAATGCCTCCTTGAAAGAATCGACAAGTAATGAAAGCCGGTGCAGTGTGATTCGATGGTAGTGGCGTCTTGGCTGCACATCGTTTTCTTTTCACGTTCAGTCTATATTTTTTGCCGATGATGGCGCGTTGATCGCACGTCAACGCGCCATCGGTTGACTGACCTGTCGCGGCAGTTTCTACAATAGCAAATGCCAGACAAACTTTCGTCTGGCATTTGTTTACAGCTAACTCTGTTCTTCTGGGCGTTATGTCGCGTCTAAAGGGCACAGTTCACGACGGATAATTTTCGTCCCAGACCGCGCTCATCGCCTGCAACAAATAGGTGAGGGAGACGGCGCCAGGGTCAGGATGGCCCTGGCTGCGCTCGCCCAATTTGGCCGCCCGCCCGCGCTTGGCGACCATGGTTTGCGTAGCAGCGACGCCAGCCACCGCCGCGGGCAACGCCGCGCGCCATGCCACGATAAGCGGTTGATCCGCGGGTTGGGCGGTCAACGCATCGACAAAGGGCTGTAGCGCGTCGATGAGGGTTTTGTCACCAGGGTGCGCCTTGCCCAGCCGCGTGATGGTCGCCAAGCCGGCCTGCAATGCCGTCGTGGTGGTGGTCAGATCATACGGGCCATCGCCCAAGCCGCGTCCAACTGTCGTGATCAGCGCGCCCAGCAATGCCCCGGATGCGCCTCCGCCCGCATCGGCAAAGGCCGCGCCTGCCACCACCAGCAAATCGCCAGCGCTTCCATTTGCTGCTTTGGCGGCAGCGTGCGCGGCGCGCAACCCGCGCACCATCGTGGCGCCGTGGTCGCCGTCGCCCGCCGCGGCATCCAACAGGCCAAGTTCCTGCTCATGGGCGACCATGCTCTCCAGTGCGTACGTCAGCCAGCGACGCACGACGCGCTCGGCGTCCTTCTCTGCATCTTTCATTTCCACCTCAGGCATTGGTGTAGGCCGCCGATGCGCACGGGGCATTGAGCAGCGGCGTCAACTCATCGTCGAGCCAGCAGAGCGTCAGCGAGCAGCCGGCCATGTCGAGCGAGGTGACCATTTCAGCGACAATCGGCTGAGTTGGTTGCAGCCCTTCCGCCAACAAACGTCGATGAATATCTTTGTAAAGTACAAACAGTTCTTCGTAATGGGTCGAACCCAACCCATTGAGCAGCACGGCAACTGACGCACCGCCCCCGGCAGGCGCGTCGCTGAGGAGTGTTGCAAGCAGTAGATCCGCGACTTCGCGCGCTGGCCGCATGTGGCTGGACTGGACGCCGGGCTCGCCGTGGACGCCCAGCCCCAGTTCCATTTTGCCCGGCGCCACCGTGAAGAGAGGAGCGGTTTGTCCTGGCAGCGTGCAACCGGCAAAGGCCACGCCGAAAGAGCGGGTGCGCTGATTGGCCTTGCGCGCCAATCGTTCGACCTCGTCGAGGCGATCCCCCCGCGCCGCACTGGCTCCGGCGATCTTGAAGACAAAGAAGTCGCCGGCAATGCCGCGGCGTTCGTCCTCCTGGCCGCGCGGCGCTGAAGCAACATCGTCGGTCACGCACACCGTGCGCGCATCGATGCCTTCATCCTGGCAGCGCAGCTCGGCCATGTCGAAGTTGAGCACATCGCCGCTGTAGTTGCCGTAGCAATAGAGGACGCCTGCCTCACCCGTCACGGCCTGCGTGACGCGATAGACCTGCTCCGCCGAAGGCGCAGAAAAAATATTGCCCATCACGGCCGCGGTTGCCAGCCCAGGGCCGACATAGCCACAAAAGGCCGGGTAGTGCCCAGAGCCGCCGCCAATGACGAGCGCCACCTTGCCCGGCTGCGGCGCATCGACCGCCATCACACCCGACGCGTTGGGCACCCGCTTGACCAGCCGGCTATAGGCAGCAACAAATCCTTCAATCAACTCGGCGCGGAAATCAGCCGGATCATTGTAAAGCTTCGTCATATTTCTCCTCGTTTATCTCGACTCTCGGCTCGCGGACGGCCACCTTCCAGAATCCGTGCAATTGAACAGCCACAGTAAAAAAACAAACCACGGATATGGCGAATGCTCGCGGATTTTACGCGAAAATCGTCCAGATTTGTCCGGAGCATCCGCCGGATCCATGGCGCCTAGCTGAATTGGAACCCCCATGATACCATAGAATGAGTGGTTGCAAATGGTTTGCAGATTGCTGCCATCCGCCGACTGGGTGCGCCCATGGTCAGCAGTTTGATGGGCTGGCGGTTAGTGGCGACGCTTAGCGCGGGGATGTTGTTGCTGGATGAACAATTGACATCGCCTTTGCAGGTAGTCGGTATGATTCTGGTATTAAGCACAATTACCTGGTATTTATCTCAGCAGCATTGATTGTGCTTTTGCAAATCATTGTGTGAAATTATCTTAATTTGGGTATTGAATCTGTCTGGTAACCCTGCTATAATCCTCATCATTGATTGTGCAAAGTGGGAGAAATCAACTCCCACTCTTTTTTTAATAGGGTTCCCTAGCAGACGCTGATCGATATGTTTCACGTGAAACAATGTGAAATATAATCCAAGTGCACAGCGAACGCATATCAACAGGACGGGATTTGTGACAGGTTCTGTCCAGCCGCAAAAGAGCGTAGACATCCCGGTGATTGACTATGAAGGTAGCCAATACCGGGCTGATTTTTGGGTTGGCCAAGGGCGTCAGTACGAAGATGCTGCCGAGCGCATCGCGATCGAGCGCATGTTGCCTGCCAATGGGGGGCGCATCGCTGAGATTGGCGCTGGCTTCGGACGTTTGGCTGATCTGTATAAGGGGTACGAGCAGATCGTATTATTCGATTACAGCCGCAGTCTGCTTCAAGACGCGGCGCGCGAGCGGGCAAGTGATGGTCGCTTCGTTTTTGTGGCAGGCAATCTTTATTCGTTGCCGCTGGCAAGCGGCATTCTAGACTCGCTGGTGATGGTGCGTGTGATGCATCACCTGGCGGATGTACCTGCTGCACTGCAGCAATTGCGCCGCGCACTGCACCGCCATAGCGTCGGTGTGATCGAGTTTGCGAACAAGCGCAATTTGAAAGCGCTGGCGCGGTGGGCGCTAGGCCGCCAATCTTGGTCGCCGCTCAATCATGAACCGATCGAATTCGTGCGGCTGAACTACGATTTCCACCCAGCGTGGATGGAAAAGCAGATGCAGGCGGCTGGGTTGCGGGTGAAGCAACGTTACGCTGTATCGAATTTTCGCCTGGGCGCGCTCAAGGAGCGTATCGATGCAGAGTTGCTGGCTGGCGTCGATAGCTGGTTATTTGCGCCGGGGGGAACGTTTCCTCTGGCGCCAAGCGTTTTTTTGAAGGTTGACGCACCGGCAGCGGGCTCGCGGATTTTGATCGAACCCGGGCGTGAGTCAATTGCACAACTTCTGCGCTGTCCAGTTTGTGGTGCAGAGCCGTTAAAGCAATGCGCCGAAGATCGCGTAGCGTGCGTTGAGTGTAACAGTGCATTTGCACAGCGTCAGGGCGTATGGGATTTGAAGGAAGCCCTCTGAAAGCTCTGTTATGTTGAGGCTCCGATCTGTTGTGATCGTGGCCGATTCATAGATCTCGCTTGCAGTGTATATTTTGTAGCAATCATTATAGATTAGTTTTCAATTGTGGTTCATGCTATTTGGATAGCATGTGCTTAATTGGGTATTTGAGTAAGGAGATTACTCATGGCAAAGCAAAAACCCATGCGTTCTTCGTTTGAGGGCGAACTCAGCGCCGATTTTGAGGGAGAACTTGACGCTGGCATGGAACAGGAGCTTGAAACAGAAGTTGATGCCGAAGGACTTGAGGCGCCCAGTGAGGTGGAAACGCCCACTGCTCTCAGCCCTGAGGCCGCTTTAGAATCGCTGCTGGCGCTTGGACGGACGCAAGGCTACGTCTCGTATGACGATGTGTTAAAAGTGATGCCCGAAGCGGAAAGCTCGATGGAGCAGCTTGAGGATATCTTTGCGGCGCTCTTTGAGCAGGGCATCGAAGTCGGGCAGGCGCGCGAGGAAGAGCACGATGGGCTTGGTGATATCAGTGATGCCGAGCTGGAAGCAGTTGAAATCGAAGAGGAAGATTTCGATCTGAGCCAGATCGAGATCGACGATTCGATCAGCCTCTACCTGAAGGAGATCGGCCGCGTGCCGCTGCTCACCGCGGAAGAAGAAGTCGATCTTGCCAAGCGCATGGAGCGCGGTCGTGACTCGCGCAAGAAATTGTCCGAAGGCATGGAAGATTGGGAAGAGCGCGAGCGGCTGTTGTGGTACGTGCGCGACGGACAGGCCGCGCAGGAGCATCTCATCAAGGCGAACAGCCGCCTGGTGGTGAGCGTCGCCAAAAAGTATGTCGGGCGCGGCGTCCCATTTCTGGATCTGATCCAAGAAGGGAACATCGGTTTGATCCGCGCGGTCAAGAAGTTTGACTATCGACGCGGCTACAAATTCAGCACCTACGCCACCTGGTGGATCCGCCAGGCGGTCACGCGGGCGATTGCTGACCAGGGGCGCACGATTCGCGTGCCTGTGCACATGTACGAGCAAATTAACCGCCTGACGCGCACGAGCCGCCAGTTGGTGCAAGAACTAGGGCGCGACCCGACGACGGAAGAGATCGCTGAAGAACTCGGTGTATCAGCGCGCAAGGTCGAACATATCATGCGCGTCAGCCAGCGCCCGCTTAGTCTGGAAATGCCGGTGGGCGAGGAAGAAGACAGCTATCTTGGCGACTTTATTGAAGATGAGGATGCTGATGCGCCGGGCGACGCCGCGGGCCAGCAACTTCTGCGCGAGGTGATCGACGAAATTTTCCAGAGCCTCACCCCGCGTGAGGTGCGCATTTTGCAACTGCGCTTTGGGTTGGTTGATGGGTACTGCTACACGCTGGAAGAGGTCGGCAAGAAGTTCGGCGTGACGCGCGAGCGCATCCGCCAGATCGAGGCGCAGGCATTGAGCCGGTTGCGTCATCCGAGCCGCAGCCGCAAATTGCGCGATTATCTGTAAAGCGCATGACTCAACAAGCATGTTTCACGTGAAACATCAAGCCCTGAAGCCACAACGGTTTCAGGGCTTTGTTTTGCTGTTTTTAAGCGCGCCCCAATCTATTCTCCACACTTTCCTCCTTTCAACTCATCCCTCGCAACTCTCATGCTGCTGACAGGACACAAACTAAACAATCGACCGATCTTTGGCCACGAAGCGTCAGGTAAGCTATGGATCCAAATCCTTGATATGTACCCTGGGAGGTTCTCATGCCTTCACACTGCCGACGTTGGCTAACGTCACTCATGCCCTGTTTGCTCTTCCTGGTGCTTTGTGGGGCTGTAATCACTCTCGCGCCATCCGCAATTGCACAAGGAGACTTACCTGCTCCTCCAGCAGCTTCGGTCTACTTGCCGACAATATTCGGTATGCCGCCTCCTAAAATTCTGATCGCGGCGGCTTACATCGATAGCTCGCTCAGCTATGAACCGGACGAAGCCATTCTGTTGTGGAACACCGGCTTAGGCGCGCAACCGCTTGCCGGGTGGTCGCTGCGTGCAGGGACAAAACAAGCGACATTCCCGCTGACGACGACGCTGACGCTGGCGCCCGGCGCTCGCATCTGGTGCACGGCTAACACGGACAGCTTTCGTCATTCGTTTGGCCTGGAGGCGGGTTGTGGCTGGATCACCGTGGATGAAGAGGCGCTACACTTGACAGGCGCGTTGACGCTGGTTAATACGGGCGGTGCGATCTCGTTACTCGATGCCGACCAGACTGCGGTCGATGTGCTCCTCTACGGTGAGACGACGCTGCAGCCAACCGGCTGGCAGGGCGCGCCGGCCGCGTTATATACACGGGGGTTGGCGACAAGCGCCGGTCAAGTCTGGCAACGCAAGCTCGACCCATGCAGCGGGTTGCCACTCGACAGTGATACGGCGCAAGACTGGGCTGGCGATCTGGGTGATCGCCTGTGGGGACGGCGCATTCGGCAGCCGGGCTGGGGCGGGTGGGATCGAGCCGACGGTCTGTGGCCGCGCACCGGCGTTGCATCAGGCGCCTGGTCAGTGGCGGTCGGCCCAGAAGGATTGTACACGCCAATGTCCACTCTGTTGAGCGGGGCGGTGCATTCGCTTGACCTGAGCCTCTATACCTTCGAGCATCCTTCATTGGCATTATTGGTGGCGGATGCGGCCCGACGTGGCGTGCAGGTGCGGCTGCTATTGGACGGTGCACCGCCGGGCGGCATCTCCCAGCAACAGAAATGGTGCGTCACGCGCATTGCCGAGGCCGGTGGTGAGGTGCGATATCTGGCCGTCATCGACGACGCCCCGCGCGGAACTAAACGGCGTTTCCGCTTCACGCACGCCAAATATGGCATCGTCGATGGACGCAGCGTCTTTGTGGGTACGGAGAATCTGACCTTCGATGCCATGCCGGAGCCAAGCTCCCTGCCGGTGGGTGGTCGCCGCGGTTTTTATCTTTTCACCGATGCTGCCGAGGTGGTGGCGACATTGCGCAACCTTTTTGTGGCCGACTGGCAGCCGGCGATTTTTTACGACATGCACCGCTATGAAGCCACTGATGCCAAATATGGCGCACCGTCCGTTGATTTTGTCTTGCCCGCGCCCACTATTTACAACGTGGCTGAAGCGCCATTTGGTGCGTTGATCCAGGCAGTTGGGAACGCCGAGTACGCGGTGATCAGTGCGCCGGAAAATGCAGCGCGTCCTGATGTTGGCATCCAGGCCTTGCTTGCCGCGGCTGGCCCAGGTGACGAGATCGCGTTGATGCAGATGTACGAGGATAAGTACTATGGCGAAACGTCGAGCAATCCTATTGCCGACCCGAATCCACGACTGGAGGCAGCTATCGACGCGGCGCGGCGTGGCGCGCGCGTCCGCCTGCTGCTTGACGGCTATTTCGATGACCCAAACGAGCTGCGCAGCAACCAGGCGACGGTGGACTATGTGCGCGCCATTGCTGCTGGCGAAGGGCTGGATCTCGACGCTCGCATCGGCAATCCTTCGGCCGGCGGCATCCACGCCAAATTGGTGCTTGTGCGGATTGGCGATCGACATTGGGCCGCGGTGGGTAGCTTGAATGGCGGTGAGACCAGCCACAAACTTAATCGCGAAGTGGTGTTGATGGTTGAGCAGCAGGAGATTTACATGCGGTTGTATAGCGTCTTCGAGCATGACTGGCGCATCAGCCAGTAGCACATGCTATCCCAGGTGACAGTCACCTCTGACGGCGACTGTCACCTGGAGCAAATGCGTCAATCCAGATAGTCGTACGCAATCAACGTCAAGAATTCGATAAAGCTATCGCTCAGGCAGAGCTTGTCCAGAATTTCGGCGGCGTCTGCGTAGCGCTCGGCTGTGGCGCCGCCCAGCTTGGTGAGTTCTTCATCACGCATCCGAACGTACAGTTCGCGGGTTACGGCGCGACCGTCGTCGAGCGCGGCGCTGTGATGAAGCCACTGCCAGATCTGCGAGCGGGAGATCTCGGCGGTGGCCGCGTCCTCCATCAGGTTGTTGATGGCCGCGGCGCCGTTGCCAAGCAGCCAGGCGTTCATGTACTGCAGCGCCACACTGATGTTGAGACGCAGCCCAGCCTCTGTAATGGCGCCGCCGGGCGCCTCGATGTTCGTGATTTCGCTATCGGCTACGTGCACATCCTCACGCATACGCTCCTTCTGATTTGGCTGCTTGCCCAAATAGTCGTTTGCTATTTCCAACACAGGCGGCACCAGGTCGGGATGCGCGACCCAGGTGCCATCGCAGCCGTCGCCAAACTCGCGCAGCTTGTCTTCATGCACTTTGCGCAGCGCGTTCTCGGTGACTTCTGGGTCGCGGCGGTTGGGGATAAAGGCTGCCATACCTCCGATGGCGTGGGCGCCGCGTTTGTGGCAGGTGCGCACCAGGCGTTCGGTGTAGGCGCGCATAAAGGGCGCCGTCATGGTCACCTGCGCGCGGTCGGGCAAAATCTGCTGCTCGTTCTTGGCGAATTTCTTGATGACGCTGAAGATATAGTCCCAGCGCCCCGCGTTCAGCCCGGCCGCGTGGTCGCGAATTTCGTACAGGATCTCTTCCATCTCCAGCGCGCCAAGGATCGTCTCGATGAGCACCGTGGCGCGGATGGAGCCGCGTGGGATATTCAGCGCATCTTGCGCCGCAACAAAGACCTCGTTCCACAGGCGCGCTTCCAGATGGCTTTCCAGCTTAGGAAGATAGAAGTAGGGGCCGCTGCCACGGTCAAGCAGTTCCTGCGCGTTGCGGAACATGTATAACCCAAAATCGAAAAGGCTGCCTGAAATGGGTTCGCCATCCACCAAGACATGCTTTTCAACTAAGTGCCAGCCACGGGGACGGATCAGCAGGGTGGCAACGGTTTCATTGAGCGTGTAGCGTTTGCCGTCGGGGTTCTCAAAGGCAATCACACCGCGCACGGCGTCACTGCAATTGATCTGTCCCTGGATCACATTTTCCCAAGTCGGCGAAAGCGCGTCTTCGAAATCGGCCATGAAAACCTTGGCGCCGGAGTTGAGCGCGTTGATCATCATCTTGCGTTCAGTAGGCCCAGTGATCTCGACGCGTCGATCGTTCAGATCGGCCGGCGCCGGCGCCACCTGCCATTCTGCGCTCCGGATCGCTGCGGTTTCGGGCAGAAAACCAGGAAGTTCGCCTGCGTCGAAGCGCTTCTGCCGCTCTGTGCGCGCGGCAAGCAATTCGACGCGACGCGGGTTGAACTGACGATGTAGCGCCGCCACAAACGCAAGCGCATCGGGCGTGAGAACTTCGAGCGCCGCAGGCGAGAGAGGGCCAACGATTTTCACGCCGGCCGGCGTCGTTTGGGTCATTGGTGTACTCCTGTCTATAGTCTAGATTGCTATCCGAAAACAAAGTGAGGTCGTATGCAGCAGCGTAACAAGTCCATGTTTTGTGGCGATTCAGGTTCTGTGCCGTCGCTGTTATAGAGGGAGCGTTACACACGGAGCGGCGTCACTCTTACCGCTTGAATTTTTTCGATAACTTCTTGAACCTGTTCGACAAAAATGTGGTTGGGCTGGAAGGCAATGATCGGCAAACCATATTGAACGGCGGCGCTCAGCACTTCGGTGGCAGGAGGAAGCAGCGCGGTGAGCGTTCTGCCTAGCCGCCCCTCAATTTCACGCAGCGAGAGTTGCAAGACGCCTTGTCGGTTGATGGCAACCACGTGCACGGTTAGTGCGTTGCCATAGGCGCCAATTTGAGATAGACGTTGCACGGCGGCGGCCACACATGAGATTTCTGGCTCCACAACGACGAGCACCTGATCGCTGCTCTTGATGATGGCTTCCGTAGCTTCATCTGCGGCAGGGGGCAGGTCGATAATGATGTAGTCCGCCAACGCATTCAATCGCGCCAGAATAGCTCCACCATGGGCGGCGGTGAAAGGCCCGAACTCGGTGGCTTTTTGTGGCCCGCACAGGACGCGGACGCCAAACGGCGTAGCGAGCAGTAGGCGCACGACCGCCTGCTCGGTGATGGCTACCGCCTCCAGATCCCGTAAGTTTGCCAGGGAAGCGTCTGGTTTAAGGTTGAGTTGAACTGAAATCGTGCCGAAATCGGGACGAAATTCCAGTAAAATGACCTCCTTGCCTGACTGCGCAATTTGTGCGGCCAGGTTGATCGCCAATGCGGTGGCGCCTACCCCTCCCTTGGCCCCGATTACGCTGTAGACGCGCCCGCTTTTGGCGGCCGTGTTTTGGCGCAATATTCGATGGCGCTCCAAAAGCATCTCAACACGTGTCAACAACTCGCGTGGGTCGATGGGCTTGGTCAGGTACTCATCGGCGCCCGCCTTCAATCCCATGATTTTTTCCTGCACCTGGCCAAGGCCACTGAGCATAATCACCGGCAGTGTTGCCGTCGCCGCATCTTTGCGCAGCGCTATGCACACATCAAACCCATTGATGATGGGCATCATGACATCCAGGATGATCAGGTCAGGGCTTTCTGCGCGGATCATTTCAAGCGCTTGCTGTCCATTTGCGGCCTGGATGATTTCGTGATGTTCCAGTTTAAGCGTATTGCTGATCAGCCGCTGTAACATGACATCGTCGTCGGCTACCAGGATTTTTGCTGGCATTGCGTTATCCTTTTTGCGGTCTTAATAGGCTAAACGCGCAAGATATGTCTGCTGCGCAGCTTTACGCGCTTGTTGCAGTGTGTAAATGCCTCGCTCTTCAAGCGGTGCAATCATCCGCAGGAAGAGCTCGCCGGTCACGATGGCGTCTCCGCGGGCGGTGTGTCTGCCTGGCGCCTGTACACTCAGCCGTTGGGCATGCTCTTCCAAGCTGTGACGTGCAGGAGAATGGTGAGCAGCGTGCGCTCTTCGGCCAGGTCGGCGCGCTCCTGGTGGATGGCTTCGCTCCGGTCGGTTTGCAGCGTAGCAAGGCGCTCGGCAAATTGGTTTATTCATTTTGGGAAGTCAAATTGAAGGATGAATGGTGAAGTAAGGGAAGCGAACGCCTTACTTCACCATTCATCCTTCAAATAATTATCCTTCTAATGTGCTCGTATCACCCACCGGCTGGCCCATGACCTGCGCCTTGAGCAGTCGGCGCATGATCTTGCCGCTGCGCGTTTTGGGCAGGGTCGGCACAAACTCGATGACAGCCGGAATGGCGATCGGGCCAACCTCGTTGCGCACATGCTCCTTCAGTTCGCGCACCAGTGCATCGGAGCCGTCCACCCCGCTGTTGAGAATACAGAAGGCATGGATCACATGGCCCTTCAACTCGTCGGGCACGCCGATCACGGCCGCTTCGGCCACAATGGGATGCGACACCAACGCGCTCTCTATCTCTGCCGTGCCCAGCCGGTAGCCCGACACCTTGATCACATCGTCCATGCGGCCGATGATCCAGAAGTAGCCATCTTCGTCGCGGCGTGCGCTGTCGCCGGTGAAGTACCAGCCCTGGTTGGAGAAATCCGACCAGTACGTCATGCGGTAGCGGTCTGGGTCGCCCCAGATCGTGCGCGCCATGCCTGGCCAGGGATGCTTGACGACCAGATAGCCATCTTCGTTGGCATCGGCCGAGGCGCCATCCTCGCGCACGACATCGACCTGGATGCCCGCAAAGGGAAGTGTGCCGCTGCCAGGTTTGAGTGGGATAACCGGCGTCGGCGTGATCATGAAGCCGCCCGTCTCGGTCTGCCACCAGGTGTCCATGACCGGGCAGCGTTCGCGACCGATATACTTATGGTACCAGCGCCATGCTTCCGGGTTGATCGGCTCGCCGACCGAACCGAGTATACGCAGGCTGCTGAGGTCGTGGCGTGCGGCCCACTCCTCGCCAAAGCGCATGAAGCTGCGAATCGCAGTCGGCGCGGTGTAAAGGATCGTGATGTTGTACTTCTCGATCAACTGCCACCAGCGGTCGGGAAGCGGATAGCCGGGCGCGCCTTCGTACATGAAGCTGGTCATGCCCAGGATCAGCGGCGCGTAAACAATATAGCTGTGGCCGGTGATCCAGCCCGGGTCGGCGGCGCACCAGTAGCGATCCTCTTCTTTGACGTCAAAGACATACTTCAACGTGGAGGCGATATGCACCTGATAGCCGCCGCAGGTGTGGAGAAGTCCCTTGGGCTTGCCGGTGGTGCCCGACGTATAGAGGATGAAGAGCGGGTCTTCGGCGTCCATCTGTTCGGTCTCGCAATAGGGGCTGGCGATGGGCAGCGCCATCAGTTCGTGCCACCAGAAATCGCGACCGGCCGACATATGCACATCCTGCCCCGTGCGCTTGTAGACAATCACTTTCTGCACGATGGGACTGCGGTTGACGGCCTCATCGGTGATGTCCTTGAGGTTGACCGTCTTGCCGCGCAGCCACGCCCCGTCGCAGGTGACCACTACTTTGCTGCGCGCGTCGGTAACGCGGTCGGCCAGCGCCTTCTCTGAAAAGCCGCCATAGACGACGCTGTGGATCGCGCCGATCTTGGCGGTGGCGAGCATGGCGATAGGGAGTTCGGGCACACGGCCCATGTAGATCGTGACGGTGTCGCCGCGCTTGACGCCCATACTTTTGAGAACGTTGGCGAAACGATTGACTTCCTTCCACAGCTTGAAGTAGCTGTAGGTGCGCTGTTCGCCATTCTCGCCTTCCCACAGCAGCGCCAGCTTATTCTTGCGCCAGCTTTTGGTGTGACGATCCAACGCGTTGTAGGCGATATTGGTCTTGCCGCCCACAAACCATCGGAAGAAGGGTGCTTTGCTCGTGTCAAGCACCGTCGTGTAGGGTTCGTACCAGTCGATCACTTCTTTGGCCTGCGCATCCCAGAAAGAAACGGGGTCTTCAACGGCTTGCTGGCGCATTTCCAGATAATCGGGAAAAGTGGCGTTGGCGACAACTTCTGCGGACGGTTGATAAATCTCTTTGCTGGCAGAGATGGTTTCCATGGCATTGCTCATGGGGCGCTTTCCTCCTGCAAGTACGCTGATTGAATTAAAACTTGAATGGACAACGGTGTTCTGATGCCACGGAGTGTACTAACTTGCACGCATACGCGCAAGGCCGATGCCGTGACACAGCAGGAACACCTATTTCAGGCGAACCGGATCCCCAACCAAGCGCAAACTGGCCTCGCATCAGCTCCTTTTGATGGCCAAAAAGGAACCGGCGCGCAGCCTGCTCGACATACACGGCTGCTCGACATACACGGCTGCTCGACATGCACGACGGCCCGGTGCAATATCCCTTCGCTGCAATCAACCGCACCGAAGCCGTCGCCTGGTTCTTCCGCCAGCAGCGCTCCCCGTCACCCTTTCATCCTGTTGCGCGCCGCCTCCGCCAGCGCATCGCGCTGCTCGTAGACTTTGCGGATCGCAACGACCGCCTGATCGACCCCTTCCTTGCCGGCCCGGAAAACTTCCTCGCCCAGCCAGACCGCTTCCTGCTCGTACGCGTGGGTGGCGACGGGCAGTTCCATCTGTGCAAAATCAAAACGCTCCGGGTGCGCGGCGGGCACGGGCAGCCGCGAGCGCAGCGGCTGGAAAAGCTCGTAGCGGTGCATCGGCGGATAGCCGGTTCCGGCGTCCAGCCCTTCGGCGTCGAGCGCGGCGCAGACTGCACGATGATCCACGCCCCACATCGCCGGGTCGATGGCAAAGATGTACTGGAAGACCGAGCGCCGCGTGATACGCGGGTCGGGGCGCAGCACGCGCACGCCGGGAATCTCGCTCAGCGCCTCGTCCATGTAGCTGACCGCCGCCTCGCGCGTCGCAGTCTGCGCGGGCAGCCGTTCGAGCTGGACGCCGGCCAGCGCCGCGTGCAGCTCGCTGCTGCGGAAGTTGGCGCCCAGCACCGTGACCGCTCCACCCTCCCCCGGCGGGCGGCCGCAGTTGACGATGCTGGCCGCGGCGTCGGCCAGTTCCTTGGTCTTGCAGATCAGCACGCCGCCTTCGCCCGCGGTCAGAATCTTGGAGGATTGCAGACTGAAGGAGCCAAAGTGGCCGAGCGTGCCGGCGCCCTGGCCTTGCCACTGCATGCCGTGCACGTGCGCGCAATCCTCGACCACCACCAGATTGTGCCGCTCCGCTATCTCCATGAGTGCGTCCATGTCCGCCATCAGCGAGCCGACGTGCACCGGGATGATCGCGCGCGTGCGCGGTGTGATCGCCGCTTCCACTGCCTTGGGGTCGAGGCAGTAGTTCTGCGGGTCGATATCGACGATCACGGGAATAGCGCCGGCGGCCATCGGCGCGGCCGCGGTGGCCTGGAAGGTGTAGGCCGGCACGATCACCTCGTCGCCCCAGCCCACGCCCGCCGCGCGCAGCGCGATCTCCATCGTCACCGTGCCGTTGGCCGCCATAATCGCGTGCTGACCGCCCTGAAATGCCAGGAACTGCTCCAGAAAGGCGCGCGTGCGCGGGCCGGGATAGGGATAGCCGCCCCAGTTGCCGGAGCGGATCACCGCGGCGACGGCCTCGACCTCACGCTCGTCATGCACCGGCCATGCGGGATACGTCATCTGGACAGCTTTTTCGCCGCCCAGAATTGCCAACTTTGCGCTCATCAAATGACTCCCTCGTTGTTTGAATAAAGATAGCGACTCAGCCGGATAAAAATAGAACGCGGATGACGCGGATCAGATCAGCGAAAATCCGCCCGATCCGCGTCATCCGCGTGCCATTGGTTCGCCCGCCAGCAGCGCGTCGAGCGCGCTGGTCAGGGCCGGTCCGGCATCGATGCCGGTGGACATGCTTTCCTCATAGTGCGCGCCCGGCTCGAAAGGATCCTCCGGATAGATAAAATCGTCGGCGGGCAGGATGTAGCCAAGCTCGTCGTTGGCGAGGCCAACCAGCACGGCGTGGCGTGCACCGGCCGCGCGCAGCATCGCCTTGTATGCCAGCCCCAGCCGTGGCAGCACCTCGCCCGGCATGAAGAAAATCGCAGTGTCGCCCAGCCGCAGCAGGCTGGCTTCGGTCAGGAGCGCGCCGTTCTCATGCAGCGTCCCTTGGAGCAGACCCGCCTGCTGCGCCAGTTGAAAGAGCGGGTTGTCGAAGGCGACGATGTACTGCTGGCGGCGGTAGTGCAGCGACTGCGCCGGCTGCGCGGCAACGCCGGTCAGCGCGGCCAGCGCGGCCAGCGCGGCCTCGCCCAGGATCACGCCCATGCGCTCGGCATCTTCGAAGCGGTTGCCGGGCATGGCCGGCGTCATCATGCCGCCCAGCGCGCCGACCAGGCCGAGACAGGGCGCGCCGCTGGCGTGCTCCACGACGCGCCGCATACTCGCCAGATAATCCGCCGAGATGTGCGGGTTGTCGTCCCACAGCACCTCCGGGTGACAGGGATAGACGAGCAGCGTCGCCAGCGCGCTGTGGCCGCCGGCTTCCACGAACTGCACGCACGACAGCTCCTCGTCGCGGATCGCCGGGTCGCGCGCGTTGCGCGCCACCCCGGTGACCTGCGTCGCGGCGGCGCGCAGATCGGCCGGCCGCAGCTCTTGAAGCGCAGCCAGCGCAGTTGCGGCGATGGTGCTCTGCAGCCACACAAAGTAGACGGGATCGACCCCGCGCGTCTCTTCGTCCGGCCCCCACAGGCCGAGTGTGTCGGGGCCATGATGCGTGTGCGTGGCCGCCACGATCACCTGCGTCGCCGGCGCGCCCGCCTGCACCGCACGCTCAATGGCCTGCACCGCCTGCCGCGCCAGCCCGATCAGATCGACCGCGGCCAGCACGACGGTGACATCGCCTTCGCGCAGCGCCAGCGCGCGCACGTAGAGATCGTCGTGCACCGATGCGGCGCGACGGTTGCGTCCAAAGCCGGCCAAAAAGACCGGCCGCGCCAGCGCCGGCGTAATCGTTGCCTGCGCGTATCCAATCGCCAAGGCCATAATTCAGCTCCTTGCATTACACTTTATAACGCCTTGCCCTACGCAGCAGCGGCAAAATGCGCCCTGCCTGTGTTTCTGCATCTTTGCGTTAATCTGAACACTGTCGCTCCTCACAACTCGCAACTCGCCCCCGCAACCCGCCCCTCGCCCCTCCGCTCACCCCTTCACCCCAGAAATGACCACGCCTTGAATGAACTGGCGCTGCGCAAAGAAAAAGAGCAGCACCGGCGGGATCACCATCACCACGCTGGCCGCCATGATCAGGTGTGTGTTGACTGAGTAGAGCGCGTTGAAGGTCTGCAAACCCACCGCCATCGTCCAGTTGTCGCGGCTGTGCAGAAAGATCAGCGGCTCGTAGAAATCGTTCCAGGCGTAGAGAAAGTGAAAGATAGCGACAGTGACGATCACCGGCATCGCCTGCGGTGTGAGCACATGCCAGAGCGTCTGCAGCGGCGACGCGCCGTCGATCTTGGCCGCGTCGTCCATCTCCAGCGGGATGGTCATGAAGAACTGGCGCAGCAGAAAGACATCGTAGGCGTTGGCAAAGAAGGCAGGCACGATCAGCGGCAGCAGCGTATCGACCCAGCCCAGCCGCTGGAAGAGCACGTAGACTGGGATCAGCGTCACCTGGCGCGGCAGCATGATTGTGCTGAGCAGCACGATAAAGAGCCAGTTGAGCCAGGGTGCGCGGAAGCGCGAAAAACCATAGGCGACCATCGTGCAGGAGACAAGCACACCGGCCATGCCCAGAAAGGTGACGAGCAGCGTGTTGAGCAGATAGCGCGGGAAGGGAACGCTGGTCATCGCCTCGGCATAATTTTCCGGGTGAATCTCCAGATGGCGGATCGGCGTCTGTTCGGCAATTTTGAGCGTCATTGATTCGGCCGGGTTGGCCGGGTCGACGAAGATGCCCATGCCGCCGGGCTGGTTTTTGACCAGCGCCAGCTTGCGCGGCTCCCCGTCGAGGGTGACATGGTAGAGCGGCTCCATCACCCCGTCAATCTCGACCATCGTCGACTCCCAGGGCAGCAGCGGCGGCGGCGCGGCGCGCAGTTGGTTCTTGCTCTTGAGCGAGGTCGAAATCATAAAGAGAAAGGGGATCAGGATCACCACCGCGCCGGCCGCGAGCAAGATCGTCGCCGCGCTGCGTCCGGCCAGCGAGCTGAGGCGAACACTCTGCCAGCGGCTACCGGATGTCACACTCTGCGCCTGCGCCTGCTGCATGTCAATCAATGCCATTTTTCATCTCCTCAACTCGCCCCTCGCAATTCGCCCCTCACCGCCTCCGCACCTCACCCTCGTAATAGACCCACAGCACCGACGAGCGAAAGACCAGCAGCGTCAGCGCCAGCACGACCAGAAAGAGCACCCACGCCAGCGCCGACGCGTAGCCCATTTCGTTGTACTTGAAGGCATTCTGGTAGAGGTAGAGGTTATAGAAGAGCGTGGCGCGCTGTGGCCCGCCGCTGCCGCCGCTGATCACATAGACCTCGGTAAAGTACTGGAACGCGCCGATCAGCCCCAGCACCAGCGTGTAGAAGAGCACGGGCGTCATCATCGGCAGCGTGACATGGCGAAAGCGTTGCAGCACGTTGGCGCCGTCGACCTTGGCCGCGTCGAAGAGCGAGGTGGGAATGCCCTGCAAGCCCGCCAGGTAGATGATGATGCCGCCGCCGACGCCCCACAGGCTCATGATCACCAGCCCCGGCACAGCCCAGTCCGGATCGGTGAACCAGCCCGGCCCTTTGATGCCAAAGTTGCTCTCCAGAAAGGGGTTGAGAATGCCGATCTGCGGGCTGAAGATGCGCGACCAGACGATGGCGACCGCCACGCCCGCGATCACCGAGGGCAGGAAGTAGATCGTGCGCCAGACGCTGACGCCGGGAACTTTCTGGTTGAGCAGCAGCGACAGGCTGAAGCCGGCGATCAGTCCCAGCGGCAGCGCCAGCGCGCCATAGTAGATCGTCACGCGCAGCGAGTGCCAGAAGAGCGGGTCGCGCACAAAGGCGCGCACATAGTTCTCAAAGCCGGTGAAGATCGGCGGGTCGACGATGTTATAGCGCGTCAGCGAGAAGTAGAAGGAGAGCAGCATCGGTCCGGCTGTGAAGAGGACGAAGCCGACCAGCCACGGCGCAATAAAAAAGAGCGCCCACAGATCTTCCTTCTGCGCCAGGGTGAAACGACTTTTGTGAATTTGCTGCATTGGCGGCCTCCAGGAGAGACTAAGAGACTGGGAGACTAAGAGACTGGGAGACTGGGAGATTGGAGGCTGGAAACGACAGGCTTTCTTCGCTCTGCAATCTCCCAGTCTCTAATCTCCCAATCTCTCCCCTACTGCTTCGCCCAATAATCGTCAAAGAGTTGCTGCAACTCCTGGTTGGTCTGGTCGAGTACGGCCTGCGCATCGACCGGGCCGAGATAGACAGCGCTGAAATTATTGTTCATCGTGTCGTTGACGCGGCCCCACTCCGGCACGAAGCTCTCGTGGTTGGGGTTGTCCAGATAGTCGATCGAGTCAAAAACGATGCTGAGGTCGGCGTCCGGGTATTTCTCGGCCAGCCGCTGCTGGAACTCATCCGCCACGGAGCGCCGCGCCGGAATGCAGCCGTAGATTAGGCAGACCTCGACGATCTGTTCGGGCGCGGTCAGCCACTTCAGCACTTCCCAGGCCGCCTCCTGGTTGGATGCGTTCTTGGGAATCGTAAAGGTGTCGGCGTGGATGCGCGCGATGCGCCCGCCCTGCTGGTTGTAGGGCGTGGGCGCAAAATCGTAGGCAAAGGGCAGATCGACCAGCCCTTCGCTCATAAACCAGGTGTGGCTGTTGAACATCGCCACCTGATTGGAGCCAAAGGGGTCGATGCCGGCGGCGTCGCGCGCTTCCTGCACGGAGGCATCCGGCACAAAGTGATCCTCCCAGACCGCCTTGCTCAGCCAGTCCAGCCCGTAGACCCATTCCTCGGCATTGGCGACGGCGGTGCGATAATCTTCCGTGGCCGGGCGGCCCACATTGGGTGCGCCAAAGCGTGTCAGGAAGCCGCGCGCGTCGGTCCAGGAATCGTCCCAACCCCACTGCACGATGTTCTCCGGGTCGAAGTCCGGGGACGTGGCGTTGTTGCCGTTGGCGTCGAGCGTCAGTTCCATCGCCAGCTCGCGCAGCTTGTCCAGATTCCACGACGCGTCGGCAAAGTCGTGGGTCGGATAGTCCAGCCCGGCCGCGTCAAACATGTCCTTGTTGTAGAAGGTGAAGGAGGGGAAGAGGCCGAGCGGCAGCCCAACGGTCTTGTCCGGGTACTGGTTCAGCTCGACGGCCGGCCCGTAGAAGTCGCTCGTGTCAAAGCCTTCCGCCTCGATCAGCGGGGCCACATCGCCCCAACTGTCGAAGAACTGCGCCACGGTGGAGACGCCGTTCGGCCCGACCAGTTGCGGCGGGTTGCCGCCCGACATCATCGCCAGGAAGCGCTCGCCCGCCTCCTCGACCGGCACGATCAGGAACTCCATCTCGATGTCGTCGTGGCTACTGTTATATTTGGCGGCAAGATCTTCCTGCGCCTGGATCTGGTCCGGGTCGGTGCCTGTGCCCATGCCGACAAAGACGGTCACCTTGGCCTTGTCGCCGCTGCCGGCGGCGGCGGATTCGCCCCCCGGTGCGGCCGCCGGCGCCGCGCACGCGCCGATCAGCAGGGCGCTCACGAGCAGGCTGCTCAGCAAAATCGTGATTCGGTGCATTGCTTCCTCCTTTTGGAAACACAAAACGCTCGATGGCGGCGCGGCCGGTGTGGCGAGGCGCCGTTCAGCAACTACAGTGCAGCCCGTTGAAGCAGCGCCGGCGCTGCCGCAGTGGCGGAGTTCGGCCGCGAGCAACCGTAGGAGCAGCGTGCGACCAGATGCGCCGGGAGCAGCACTTTGTGCACCGCAGCGCGTGGCTGCTGCTTGATCGCCTCCATCAGCAGCGTGGCGGCCAGCGCCCAGCCTCCTGCACCGGTGCATGCACCGTGGTCAGCGCCGGCGTCAGGTGGTGCGAGAGCAGGACGTCGTCAAAGCCGACAACGGCGACATCTTCCGGCACGCGCCGACCTGCGACGCGCAGCGTCGTCATCGCGCCCCAGGCCGATTCATCGTCGGCCGCGAAGATGGCGTCGAAACTCGGCTCGCCGCGCAGAAACTCCTTCATCGACTGCTCGGCAATCGTTTCGTCGAAATCTCCCCGCAGCAGCTCCGGCGTCGCCGCGAGGGATGATCGGCGAGTGCATGGCAATAACCCGCTTCACGGTAGCCCAGCTCGTGCACGCGCGCGCTTCGGTCTGCGCGTGGACATTGCCGGCGCGGTTGACCACGCGGCTGACGGTGGCAGTCGAGACGCCGGCGCGGCGGGCGACATCGACGATGGTCACGCGAAGGGGCAGCTCGTTCTGGGACACAGGCAACTCTGGCCGGCACGGCTGAATGGACGGCTGAACGGGCAAAAAGACAAAATTAAGGATGTAAACGCTTACATAAATCGAGGTGCAGCGAGTTTACCCGATTTAGTTTTGTCTGTCAATCGCTAATTTTGGTGCGCAGCAATTCTCAATTTGACGAATTGTTGGGTTGACTGAGAAAGAGAGAAGTGCAGATGTTTGGGCTAGAAAGTGGCTACGACGTGGACTTTCTCTCATTGAAGCAGCAGCTAGATGTGTTGCGAGGTGCGTTCGATGAGTTGCCAGATCATCGAACAGGTAAGAGTTGGAACTCACTGCTCTCTTTCATGTTCCAGCAACTTGAACTGGCGCTGCCTCCACCTGACTGTTGCCAAATTTAGAATTGCTGGCATACTTGGCGTCGTGTTGCCGGAAGCAACTGCGGTGTTGCAATTGATTCATGATGAAGCGCGATGCTGGCGCGCCTGGGTGTAGTCACCCTGGGCGTGTCCATGGCGGCGGACCAATTTTCTAGTTCAGACCCAGACCAAACAAAGGTGCTCTATGACGAACCATACCCAACGCGTGATCAGAATCGTCCTATTGTGCGTCGTCTGGATGGCGGCATTCATGTGGCAACATCCCATACCAGCCCAGGCGCAGGCATCTCCGGGCGCTGTCCAAAACAACGGCTGGCTCTTCACCGATGTGGTGCGGGTCGGGCAGAGCGGCTTTACCCAACTGGGTACAGGCCGCGCCGGACCGGACGGCGTGGTCGTGGTTTCCGGCGTGCGCAACGGGCGCACGGGGCTCTTTCATGTGGAGGGAGGCGTCATCACCGAAGTAGCAACCGAAGGCACAGTGCTGCCCGGCGGGCTGGGCGCGCTGAGCAACATCAGCGCCACTCAATTTGCGATCCTGCCTAGCGGCGACATGGTCTTCCAGGCGCGCGCCACCGGCGGCTCACTCAAGCCTACGTTCAACTACACCTTCCGCTGGAGCAACGAGACGATCACGCTGGCACAGCCCTCGACAGAGACCGACCCGGTCACATTGGCGCAGGCCTTCGAGCATGACCTGGCCCAGGCCACCACCGACAACCGCTGGTTGTCCACCTTGCAGACCGGGCTGTTTCCCAACACCACCACCGACTACGGCCTGACCGACGGCGCGGCGCGCCAGCCCATCGTCAGCTTCACCCGCAGCGCAGCCAACTGCATCTTCGACTCGGTTAGCTTGGCCGCGGCCAATGCCAACGGTGTGGTTGCCTCCTATCGGGCCTTGCAGACCACGCCCCCAGGACGGCAACCGCTGTGCGAACGAGCTGGGCACAACCCGCGCCTGGTCGATCAATCTGGCTGGCGCTGCGACGGGGACTGTCGCCAACGGCTCCTCTTTCGAGCAGGGGAACACCCATACAGGCACTGCGCTTGCGAACTCCGCCATTCTCATAAACAATCAAAACCAGGTGGCGGCAATCCGAGAAGTCCATAACAGCCCGGCCACCTTTATCACCCGCCGCCAACTGGTCGTCTTTGCTGCGGGCAGCGAGCAGATCATCCAGGACACCGACGGCCCGGCCAGCGACATCTTCCTGGCCGACTTCGACCAGCAAGGGCGCGTCCTCTACTCGGTGGTGATGGACGACTTCGTGACGACCGTGCTGCTGGGTGGCCCCGACCTGCAGAATGACCGTGTGCTGCGTACTGGCGACCCTCTCTTCGGCCAGCCGGTGACCAGCCTGAGCTGGGTGGCGCGACCCGCCGCCGCGGGTGATGGCGAGACGCGCGCCTTTGCCTTCCAGTATGACTTGGACGACGGTTCGGTCGGCATTGCTCTGGCAAGCCAAGGACGACCGCGCTGGACCAACCCGGCCGGCGGCGACTGGAGCACAGCCAGCAACTGGACGCCGGCCAACGTCCCCGGCGCAGGCGAGGGCGTCCGCTTCGACCTGGACGGCGCCTATGCCGTGAACCTGAGCACCCAGCAGGTGGGCAGTGTCCAGGTGCGGAATGGCGACGTGACCTTCCGCAATGGGGAGTTGAATATGACCGCCACTGAAGGCGGGATCAGCGTCAGCGGCAACACGCCCGACGCGGTGGCGCGCCTGACGATTCTCGACACCGGCGCGACCACCAGTACGGTGGTGACCGCGGCAACGGTCAGCGTGGGTTTTGGTGGACCGGGAGAACTGCGCATCGAAAACGCCCGGCTCAGGCCGCCAGAGGAGGCTGAGCGCGCCAATGTGATCCTGGGCTTTACGGCGCCAGCCACAGCCACGGTCAGCGCCGGCGGCATCTGGAACTGGCGCGAGATGTTTCTGGGTATGAACCAGGATTCGCTGCTGCGGGTGGAGGATGGCGCATTTGTCGGCTTTGGGGCCGACCAACTCATCGTGGGCGGCTCCCCCCTGGCGCTCCCCGTGCGCAACCAGACGGCGACGGCGAACGTGGACAACGCCAGCAACAATGCCGGTCCCCTCGGCGTCGGCGCCCTGTTGGGCATCGTGACCGACCTGGTCATCGGCGAGTCGCTGATCGGCAAACTTGAAGTCCGCAACGGCGCACGCACCGTGGCCCTGACGACGACCGTGGGCACGCGCGACCATGACACGCGCACCGACGGTTTTCTCACCGTGGAAGGAACCAACGCCACCCTGCCGGCGCGCTTCGAGTCCGGCGGCGGGGAGAGCGGCGGTCTCTTCGTAGCGACCGGCACGGGGACGGATGCGCTGATGACGGTGAGCGGCGGCGGCGTGATGACGGTGACGCGCCTCTCCCTGGCCGACGGCGCGCAGAGCAATGCCTTGATGTTTGTCGACGGCATGGAGGCGGCAGACGCGAGCGACCACCGCTCCACGGTGACGGCGCCTTTCCCGCGGGAAGAGGAGCGGACCGCCGCCGCAGGTGCGGCCAACGGCGACTGCGTGATTGGCAATGTCGGGCAGGGCGCGCTCAACGTCTCCAATGGTGCGCTGGTGCGCTGCCGGCAGATCGCCGTGGGAATGGCCGCCGGCAGCCGAGGCGAGATAAATATTGACGGCATCTTCCGCAGTGTGAACGCCCGGGTGATAGCGGATGGCCCCCGGATCGAGGATGGCGCCATCTGCATCGGGCGCGTGCCACTTTGCGGGGCAACCAGCGGCTTCGTGCGTGGTGACGTGGTGATCGGCTCGGACGGCATCCTGGAAGGCAGAACCATCGGAATTGGCAGCGGTGGACGGCTACGCGGCAGCGGCCTGGTCATCACCACAGGCGGCGTGGTGGTGATCGATGGCGGCAGCGTCGCGCCGGGGGTCGTGCAGTTGGACGGGCAGCAGCGCGCAGCCGCTGCATCACACCAGGTCGGGACATTGACGATCCAGGGCAACCTGACGGTCAGCGAGACCGGCGTCATCACCCTGCACGTGCTGGGCGCAACGGCGAATCTGCAGGATCGGCTGGTGGTGTCAGGCGCGGCGGCGCTGCACGGCCAGATCGCGCTCAATTTCGGCAACGGCTACGCGCCAAAGCGAGGAGATCGGCTGGCGCTGATCCAGGCGCAAACAATCACGGGCGCGCCGCAGGAGGTGCTGATCAGTGGTCTGGCGCCGGGCTTTGACTACGATGTCGATGTGACCAGTGGCGTCCTGACGCTGGTGGCGCTGAATGACGGCACGCCAACCACGCAAGAGACTACGCAGCCCTTGTACCTGCCGCTGATCCAGCGATCGGGTTGGTAGCCGAGTGGCCTGTCGACAGCGCTTGCGTCCGTGCGCTAGGTCGGGACGCGTCCCCAGCGCACGGACGCAAGCGCCGCCGTTGCGACGGATGATGCGCATTTCGGCCAGCGTGACCGCGCCATGCTCGCCGAAATGCGCCTTGATGCCCTCGACTATTGCCG